>Ga0209066_10000075_pt1 | contig 135560 bp, 114 predicted proteins | sample All_14_2_FD_187198 | JGI IMG/M metagenome (GOLD analysis project Ga0209066, IMG submission 187198) | Freshwater microbial communities in response to fracking from Pennsylvania, USA - Allegheny Zone_MetaG_DW_15 (SPAdes) (version 2) ...
CACGACCCTGACGGGCTCCATCGGCATCTTCGCCGCCTTCCCGACCTTCGAGAACACAGCCGGATCCGTAGGCATAACGAGCGACGGCATCGGAACCACCTCCCTGGCCGACCTGGGCAACCCCCTGCGCCCCCTGTCGCCCAAGGTCGCGGCCTCCGTCGAACACCTCCTCAAGTTCGGCTACGACCTCTTCATCAGCCGCGTGGCCAACGGACGCCGCATGGCGCCCGAGGATGTCGAGAAGATGGCCCAGGGCAGGGTCTTCCTCGGGCAGGTGGCCCAGGAAGCCAGGCTCGTGGACCAGCTCGGCGACCTGGACGAGGCCGTCAAGACGGCCGGCACCCTGGCCGGGCTGACGGCCGTCGAAAGCAAGGCGCTGCGCCGGGAGCCCACGGCCAAGGAAAAATTCATGCAGGCCTTCTTCTCTTCGGGGCAGGCTCTCCTCGCCCCCCAGTCCCCGGCCCTGCACAAGCTCATGATCATGGCCCAGGCCAAGGCCGGGCTGCTGGACACCATGACCGACCCGGGCCACATCTACGCCCGCAGCCTCGAATGCGAGGCGTCCTCCTTCTGACCCGCACCCCCGCCCGGCGCCCCGCGCCGGGCGGGCGTTCCCGGACAACCCCGCCTTTTCGCCTTGCCAACCCCCTGTCTTGCGATTAAAAATTATCTTTTTCGTGACCGCGGACGCCCCTCTGCCGCGCCGCGTCTTCACCAACGGCCCTCCCTCAGGCCAGACCAACGGAAATCGCCATGCCCCAGAAAGGACCACATATATCCCTCGCCCCCGAACGCCTGGTCAAACGCGTCCTCGGACTTCCTCTCGAAGAGTTCCAGACCTGGCCCGAATACCTTCAGCAGCTGGCCCTGGACCTGGCCGAAGAGCTGTTCATCATCCGCTACAACCCGTTCATCCCGCCCAAGGATGTCCGCCAGAGCGTCAATGCCCGGCTGCAGGCCGAGCGCGCCGCCCTGTCGCCGGAATACTTCCGCGAGCTCTCGGGCTGCCTGGAGCGCTTCTGGCAGAACTGGGAGGCCGACCAGAAGTTCAGGGCCGCCCTCGTGGAGCGCCTGTCCAGGATCCTGGACAAGGAGCAGATCGTCACCGCGGCCAACAATCTCATCGAGTGTTCCACCGACGCCACGGACCTGCGCATGGAACTGCCGGCCCTGGTGGTCTTCCCCGAGAACACGGCCCAGATCCAGGGCATCATCCGCCTGGCCAACGAGATGGGCTTCCCCATCGTGCCCCGCGGCGGCGGTTCGGGCCTGACGGGCGGGGCCGTGCCGGCCAAGCCGCGCAGCGTGATCCTGAGCCTGAGCCGCCTGAAGGACATCATGGACATCGACGTCCAGGGCCGGACCATCACCCTGCAGTCGGGCGTCATCACCCTGAACGCCATCCAGGCCGCGGCGGCCAAGGGCATGCTCTTCACCGTGGACCCGGCCTCCAAGGCCGCCTCGTCCATCGGCGGCAACGTCTCGGAGAACGCCGGCGGCCCCTTCGCCTTCGAGTACGGCACGACCCTGGACAACCTCCTGTCCTACAAGATGGTCCTGCCTACGGGCGAACTGATTCAGGTCAGGCGGGTGGGCCACCCCTGGCACAAGATCATGCCCGACGAGGCCGCCACATACGAGATCCTCGACGAGTTCGGCAACCGCAAGGAGCTTCTGACCCTCAAGGGAGACGAGATCCGCGGCACGGCCCTGGGCAAGGACGTGACCAACAAGTTTCTGGGCGGTCTGCCCGGCGTGCAGAAGGAGGGCGTGGACGGCGTCATCACCGAGGCCACCTTCACCCTGCACCCCATTCTGCCCCACTCTCGCGTCATGTGCCTGGAATTCTACGGAAATTCCATGCGCAACGCCATGTATGTCATCAAAGACATCGTGGCCCTGCGCAACGAGATCCGCACCCGGGGCGACCTGGTCAAGCTCTCGGCCCTGGAGGAGTTCGGCATCAAGTACGTCCAGGCCATCGAGTACTCCAAGAAATCCCAGAAGTTCGACGGCATACCCATCTCGGTGCTCATCATCCAGCTCGACTCCACCGACGAGGAGGCCGTGTTCGACGCCGTGCGCCGCATCACGGACATCTGCGCGAACTACGACAACGTCGACAGCTTCGTGGCCGCCGACGAGCGCGAGGCCGAGGTCTTCTGGCACGACCGGCACCAGCTCTCGGCCATCTCCAAACGCACCAGCGGATTCAAGCTCAACGAGGACATCGTCATCCCCCTGGAGGTCATCCCGGACTTCTCGGACTTTCTTGAGGAGCAGAACCTCTACTACCTGGCCATCGCCTACCGCGAGGCCCTGCGCCAGGTGCAGGCGCTGCCGGGAATCGAGGTCGACGACGAGTTCGTGCGCATGGAGATGGACGTGGCCTCGTCCATCATCAAGGGCAAGACCCGCAAGGACGAGCTGCCCGAGCAGGAACTGCAGCTGCAGACGTCCTTCTTCTTCCAGCACCTCAAGGGCAAGTACCCCAAGCTGCACGAGGAACTGGGCAAGATCTTCGAGAACATGCAGAACACGCGCGTCGTCATCGCCAACCACATGCACGCCGGCGACGGCAACTGCCACGTCAACCTGCCCGTCAACTCCAACGACCCGCGCATGCTGGCCCTGGCCGAGGAGGCCGTGGAGAAGATCTTCCACAAGGTCCTGGAATTCAAGGGCCAGGTCTCGGGTGAGCACGGCATCGGCATCACCAAGATCGGCTTTTTGGCCGAGGAGAAGATCGCGGCCCTGCGCGCCTACAAGAAGAAGGTCGACCCCAACAACATCTTCAACCCCGGCAAGCTGACCCAGCGCGACCTGGTGGTGGTGCCCTACACCTTCTCCTTCAACCGCCTCATCAAGGACATCAACAAGACGGCGCTCCCGGGCAAGGAGAGCCTCATCAACCTGCTCCTGAACGTGCAGACCTGCACCCGCTGCGGCAAGTGCAAGCAGGTCTGCCCCATGTATCTGCCCCAGAAGGGGCTGCTCTTCCACCCGCGCAACAAGAACATCACCCTCGGCGCCCTGGTGGAGGCCATCTACTATTCCCAGCTGCAGAACGGCGAGCCCCAGACCCAGCTCCTGGGCGAACTGCGCAAGATTCTGGAGCACTGCACGGCCTGCGGCAAATGCTACGCCATCTGTCCGGTCAAGATCCGCACCCAGGACGTGACGCTGCAGATGCGCGCCTACCTGGAGGAAAAGGGCGCGGGCGGGCACCCCTTCAAGAACCGCGTGCTGAACCTCCTGAGCCAGGACCCGCAGGCCACCCTGCCCAAGGTGGCCAAGATCGCCGGCATCGGCCAGGAGCTCGGCAACCGGGCCGTGAACCTGCTGCCGGCCAAGTGGCGCGAGCGCCTCGACAGTCCGCTGCTGCGCGGCAAGGGGCCTTCCACCCAGTTCAAGAACCTCAAGGAGGGCCTGCACCTCGCCAAGGGAAACATCATCTCCGCCCAGGACGCGCCCAGCAAGCGCGCCGTGATCTACTTCCCGGGCTGCGGCGCGAGCCTCTTCTACCGCTCCATCGGCATGGCCGCCGTGCGCCTGCTCCTCGACGCCGGCGTGAGCGTGGTCCTGCCGCCGGACCACCTGTGCTGCGGCTACCCGCTGCTGGCCTCGGGCTGCCGGGACCAGTTCGAGCGCATTGGCAAGGAGAACCAGAAGGTCCTCGAAAACCTGATCCGCCAGGCCGAAACCGCCGGCTTCGCCGTCAAGGCCGTGCTGACGTCCTGCGGCACCTGCCGCGAAGGCATCAAGGACTACCGCCTCAAATCCCTGGAGACCCGCCAGGTGGAGCACATGGACGTGGTGCAGTACATCATCCAGAACTCCAAGGCAGGCTTCGGCCAGGGTCCGGAACGCCTTCTCTACCACGCGGCCTGCCATCACGAGTGGACCGGTGTCCCGCCGCTGAAGGCCGGGGAAATCTACGCCCGCGAAGTGGGCAAACTGGTGGGGGCCCAGGTTTCCGTCTCGCCCCACTGCTGCGGCGAATCGGGTCTCGGCGCCCTGACCTCGCCCCGGATCTACAACCGCCTGCGGGCGCGCAAGAAGGAGCAGCTCTCGACGGACCTCGCGGCCTATTCCGCCGACGGCCCGATCATCGTCGGCTGTCCGTCGTGCAAGATCGGCATCCAGCGGACGCTCCTGGAAATGGGGTCCGACCGCGACGTGCTGCACACCCTGGAATACCTGGCCCGCCTGCGGCACGGGGAGAACTGGCGCAAGGAGTTCCACAGGCAGCTGGCCAAGTCCGAGGCCCAGGCCGGCGTGCAGGTCGTGACGGCCACGGTCTGACGGACCCGGGAATCCGCATGAAGCTGTTAGGCATCGACTACGGCCAGAAACGCATCGGGTTGGCCATCGCCCAGGGCGGCATGGCCTTTCCCCTGAAGACCCTGGCCAAAAGCACCAGGGACAAGCTCTTCGCCGACCTGCTGGCCGTCATCGCGGCCGAGGGCGTCGAAGCCGTCGTCCTGGGCCTGCCCCTGGACATGGAAGGCAAGGAGACCCTGACCACGCGGCAGGTCCTGAACTTCCGCGACAGTCTGGCCCGGCGCACGGACCTGCCCATCCATCTCGTCAACGAGGCCCTGACGTCCTTCGACGCCCGCGAACGCCTGCGCGAGGCCGGCGTGCCGGCGCGCAGGCAGGCCGAGATGCTGGACCAGATGGCGGCCGTGTGCATCCTCGAAACCTATCTGGGGAATTCATGAAGACGTGGATGAAGCTCGCCCTGGCCGTGGCTCTCGCGGCGATCGTCGCCGCCGCGGCGGGACTGTACGCCGCGTGGCGCTACGTGGAGACACCCATGGACCCGGAATCGAACGCGACGGCCGTCTTCCGGGTCGAGACGGGCGAAAGCCTGCGCGGCGTGTCTTCGAAGCTGGAGGAGCAAGGGCTGATCAGGCACGCGGAGGCCTTCCGGACCTACGGCCGCTACCGCAAGCTGCCCCTGCAGGCCGGGGAGTTCGAGCTTTCCAGGTCCATGAGCCCCCGGAGGATCCTGGAAGTCCTGGCCTTCGGCAAGCCCATCCTCTACCGCCTGAGCTTCGCCGAGGGGCTGACCATGCGCGAGGTGGCCCAGGCCGTGAACGCCACGGGCCTGACCACGACGGAGCGGTTCATGGCGGCCTGCCGGGACCGAGACTATCTGCTTTCCAAAGGCATCAACGCCACGGACGCCGAAGGGTACCTCTTCCCCGAAACCTATTTCTTCGCGCGCATCCCGGACCAGAGCCCCTACCCCATCCTCGACGCCCTGCTGGAGCGTTTCCGGGCCAGCGTGGCGGACCTGCCCCAGGCCGGGAACCCCGAAACCCTGCACCGCATGGTCATCCTGGCGTCCCTCGTCGAGAAGGAGACGGCCATCCCCGCCGAGCGGCCGGCAGTGGCCGGGGTCTACGCCAACCGCCTGCGACTCGGCATGCTCCTGCAGTGCGACCCGACCATCATCTACGGCCTGGGCGAAAACTTCGACGGCAACCTGCGCCGCTCCCACCTTCAGGACGCCTCCAACCCCTACAACACCTACGTCCACCCGGGCCTGCCGCCCGGGCCCATCTGCTCGCCCGGCAAGGCCTCGCTCCAGGCTGCCTCAAGCCCCGAAGAGCACGAGTTCCTCTACTTCGTGGCCCGTCCAGACGGCTCGCACCAGTTCAGCCGCACCCTGCGCGAGCACACCAACGCCGTCATCAAGCACCAGCGCAAGGGGCGGCCGTTCCCGACCGGCACGACACAGGGCGACTGAACGGACGACCTCACTGCGAGAGGGTTTCGCGCTGCTCGTCGGATTCGGAATTGAAGAGCGCCACCTGCCTGAATGCCTGGGAAAACTCCGCGAATGCGTCCACGATGTCCGGGTCGAAATGCGTACCTGCGCCTTGCAGGATGATCTCCTCGGCCCTGGTGTGGGTGAAGGGCGGCTTGTAGACCCGCCGGCTGATGAGGGCGTCGTAGACGTCGGCCAGGGCCATGATCCTCCCGCACAGGGGGATGCCCTCGCCGGCGAGCCCCTGCGGGTAGCCGCTGCCGTCCCATTTTTCGTGATGGGTGAAGACGATGTCCTCGGCCATGCGCAGAAACGGCATGGCCCCGAGCTTGCGCTGCACCGAGAGGATGGCTTCCCGGCCGTACTCGGTGTGCCGGCGCATCTCGGCGAACTCCCCGGCGGTCAGCGGCCCGGGCTTGAGCAGGATATGGTCGGGCACGCCGACCTTGCCGATGTCGTGCAGCGGGCACGACAACCCCAGCAGCTCGATGTAGTCGCGGGTCAGGGTGCGGGCGAAACGCGGGTGCGTCAGCAGCTCCTCGGCCAGGATTGTCACGTACCCCTTGACCCTGTGGATGTGCTGGCCCGTCTCGGGGTCGCGGTATTCCGCCAGGGCGGCCATGCTCTCGATGGTCGCCTGCTGGGTCTGGATGACCTCACGGGTGCGCTCTCGGACCATCTCCTCCAGGCGTTCGTTCTGGCGGCGAAGGTCCCGCTGGGCCCGGGCCAGGAGAAGATGCGTCCTCACCCTGGCCTTGAGCTCCTCGACCTCGAAAGGCTTGCTCAGGTAGTCCACGGCCCCGAGCTGAAAGCCCCGCGCCTTGGTGCTCACGTCGGACAGGGCCGAAAGCATGATGACCGGCACCTCGGCCGTGCACGGGTGCTGCTTGAGCCTCTCCAGAACCTCGTAGCCGTTCATGCCCGGCATCATGATGTCCAGCAGAATCAGATCCGGCGGGGACTTCGCTGCCATCTCCAGCGCCGACGCCCCATCCAGGGCCACGGCCAGTTCATGGATCTTGCCCAGCGTGTTGACCAGTATGTCCAGGTTGAGCTTGGTGTCGTCGACTGCGAGCACCCGGCATTGCGACAGGTCCATCATGCGTCTCTCTTGATTTTGTCCAGAACCTTTTCCGCCAGGGCCAGGGCGGGAGCGAAATCGTACTGCTCCGTCAGGGCGCAGATGCGGTCAACGTCATCCCGGTACGCCATGGGTACCGCCGCGGCGCACAGCCTGTCCGCCACGGCCTGGCATTTCATCGGAGTCCGGGCGCGCAGCCCCGGCAGCAGTTCATCCAGAAAGGCCGCCAGAGCCGAAACGTCCAGTTCCGGCCCCTGTCGGCATGAAACCGTGTGATCCTCCAGGCGTCCGATTTCCCCCAGCATGGACTCGAACGCGTCACGAAAGGATGTGAACGCCTCGCCGTGCTCCCCCGGCGCGTCGCCGGCCAGAAGCCTTTCGAGGTCCGCCGCAGCCCTTTCGACCCGATGCGCGCCGATGTTGGCGCACATGCCCCGCAGGGAATGCACGGCCATGCGGGCCTCCTCGGTCTCGCCGCGCCCCAGGAGCTCCCGTATCCGGGAGGAAGACCGTCCATATTCGCGCCGGACGTGCAGCAGCGCGTCCACATAGCCCTCGCTGTCTCCCAGAAAACGGGCGATCCCGCCCTGCATGTCGATGTCCCGCAGCGAGGGGATGTCCGGACAGGAGACCGCCGCGGCCCGGGTTGGCGCGGCGACGGGGGAGCAGAGCCAGCGGTTCAGCGCCCTGAAGACATCGGCCGGGTCGATGGGTTTGAAGACCTGGTCGTCCATGCCGGCGTCCATGATCTTCCGGCGCTCCTCGGGCAGGACGTGGGCGGTCATGGCCACGATGGGCAGCCCGGCCAGGCGCGGGTCGGCCTTGATCCGGCGGGAGGCTTCGAAGCCGTCCATGACCGGCATCTGGATGTCCATGAAGACCAGATCGAACTCCCTCTCCCGGACGAGCCCCAGGGCCTCCTCGCCGTTGGCGGCCGTGACCACGGTGAGGCCCGCCTGTTCGAGGATGCCCCGCGCCACCTGCTGGTTGAGCTCGTTGTCCTCGACGAGCAGTATGCGCCCGCCATGGCAGACCACGCTGTCCCCGTCCTTGGCGGACACGCGGCAGAACCGCCCCTGCTCCGCCGGGACGCCCAGGGCCTCGCGCAGGGCGCCTGCCAGGGACGGACGGCTGATCGGCTTGGTCAGCACGGCGCAGAAACCCAGCGCCGAGGCGTTTCTGATCATGCCTTCCTGGGTGAAGGGGCAGAGCAGAACGGCCCTTGCGTCCGGAGCCCCCGAGGTCCGGAGACGTTCCCGCAGGGTCGCGCCGTCCATGTCCGGGAGTCTCCAATCGACCAGGACGAGCCATTGCGCCACCCGGGTCCCCGCCGACAGAATCTCCAGGGCCGAATCCCCTGACGCGGCGCCCTCGGCGTGCATCCCGAACTCCCGCAGGCAATCGAGGATGAACTGACGGGAGGAATCCACGTCGTCCACGACCAAAGCCCGCATGCCCCCCAATCCTTCCGGCGGCCGAACCTGCTCGTCGGCGGAAAAAGACCGGGACGAGACGGGACAGGTGATCGTGAAGGCGAACACGCTCCCGCGGCCGGGCCGGCTCGAGGCCAGCAGCTTCCCGCCCATCAGCTCCACGAGGTGCCTGGATATGGAGAGCCCGAGTCCGCTCCCCCCGTAGCGCCTGCTGGTCGATGCGTCGGCCTGCGCGAAGGGGGTGAAGAGGGACTCGACCTGTTCCGACTTCATCCCGATGCCCGTGTCCATGATCTCGAACCGCACCCGCGCTTCGTGGCGCGCATCGCAGTCCTCGGGAAACACGCCGACGCGGATCTCCCCTTCGTGGGTGAACTTGGCGGCGTTGCCCGCCAGGTTGATGAAGACCTGCCCCAGCCGCAGGGGGTCGCCCAGCAGGAACCTGGGCACCCGGCCGTCCACCGTGACGACGAACTCCACGCTCTCCGGCACGCGCACGCCGACCACCGTGGCGACATTGTCGAGCACTTCCCAGAGATCGAACTCGATGTGCTCGATGACGATCTTGCCCGCCTCGATCTTCGAGAAATCGAGGATGTCGTTCAGGATCCCCAAAAGCGTCTTGGCCGAACGCTCTACCTTGAGCAGGTAGTCCCGCTGACGCGGGGTCAGCCCGCTGCCCAGGGCCAGATGGACCATGCCCAGGATGGCGTTCATGGGCGTGCGGATCTCATGGCTCATGTTGGCCAGGAAGCTGCTCTTGGCCTGGTTGGCGACCTCGGCCTCCCGCGTCAGGCCCTCGGCCCTGGCGATGGCCTTTTCGAGCTGCCTGTTGAGGCGCTGCATGGCCTCTTCGGCCTCCTTGCGCGCGCTGATGTCCATGAGGCATTCGAGCAGCTTCTCCCGGCCGCCGACGCGGATGCGGGTCACGGTCTTCAGGACGGGAATGGTGGATCCGTCGGCGCGGATCATGACCCGGTCGGAATTGTCGATCTGGCTTCCCTGGTCCACGATGGGACAGCTCTTCTCGTTCGACGGGCACAGGAAATGGTGGCAGCGCTTGCCGACGATATTCTCCTGCGGAGCCCCGAAGAGCAGGGCCGCGGCCGGGTTGACGCTCTCGATGACCCTGGTCTCCCCGTCGATGATGACCAGCCCCACGGGCAGGTGGTCCATGAGGGTGCGCTGCAGCGATTCGCTCTCCCGCAGGGCTTCCCGCATGGTCTTCTGCTCGGTGATGTCCTCCTTGAGGGCGACGAAATGCGTAATGTTCCCTGCGCTGCGGATGGGCGATATGGTCACGTATTCCCAGAACAGCTCGCCGTTCTTGCGCTTGTTGTGCAGTTCACCCTTCCATGCCCCGCCGGCGAGAATGGTCTTCCACAGATCTTCGTAGACCTCGGGCGCCATGAATCCCGATTTCACGATCCGCGGGTTCTGTCCGATTACCTCGGCGAAGCTGAAGCCCGTCTTCTCCTCGAACTTCGGGTTGACGTATTCGATGGCCCCGTCGATGTCCGTGATCAAGACACTCACGGGACCCTGCTCCACCACGGTGGACAGCTTCCGGCCCCGCTCCTCGCTCTCGCGAAGGGCGCGCTCCGTTCTCTTGCGCTCGCTGATGTCATGGAAAGCCGTGACGGAACCGGCATGGATGCCGTTCTTGACCACGGGACGGCTTGCGACCTCGACGTGCAGCAGGTTCCCGGCCTTGCCCCGGAAGCAGTCTTCGGCGTCGTAGGGTTCGCCACGGTCCAAGGCCGACTGGAAGGGGCAGCGCACGCGATCAAGATGGGCGTTCCCTTCGTGACAATGGAAGATGTCGTGGCCGATGCGCCCGACGATCTCCTCGGCCGTATAGCCGAGCAGCTCGCACCCGGCCGGGTTCATCCAGACGATCTCCCCCGCCGGGTTCGTCATGTAGACGCCTTCGGCCAGGGCGTCGTTCATGACGCGCAGGTTGCCGCGTTCCGTTTCGAGGGCCGCGGTGCTTTCGCGCAGCCGAAGGAGAAGAGCCAGGAACATCGCCGACGCCGAGACAAGCAGGACGACGAAGGTCGTGAACTCCTGCCTGAAGGTGGCCACGACCGTGTCCGGGGAATAGCTGACCAGGTACCCGGAGGCGCGCCCTTCGACGTCCCGCATGGGCAGGAGAATGACGTCATAGTCCTTGTCCGCCGTGTTGACCGTCGTTGCGAAGGACGCGCCCTCGCCCATGGCCTGCTGCAGTTCCGGGTTCCTCGCGAGCAGACGGTTGATGGCCAGCGCCTCTGCAGAAAGTGGCGGAGGGCTCGTCGGCAGTAGGGCGTTGGCGTCCTCGACCAGAAAATCCGGGTTCAGGGACGACTCGCTGAAGAGCCAGCCCTGCTCGGGAAAGAGCGCCCCCGTCGTCAGTTCGCGCGACAGGATGAAGGAATATTCCCGGCGAGGATCCAGGCCGGCCAGGGAATCCCGCAAGGCTTTGGTCGAGATGAGCGTCTCCACGCTGCCGACCAATCTTCCGTCCAGTTTCAGTGGAAATATGTACCGGTATCCGGTGGCGGTCCCCCCGGCTTCGAAGCCATGGGCGGGCTGTCCGGACTGGACGACCGTTCGCACCAGGGGACGCATCTCCATGAGGCGGTCCCCGTAGCGCTCGGACATGTAAAACCGCAGCAGGCTGCTGCCGTCCGGCAAGTGGAAGTGGAGCTGCCGCAGGTTCTGCCGCCGCATGGCCTCGAAGGTCGGGAACAGCTCCCTGTACAGCTTCCCGCGGGCCAGGTCCCGCTGCCGGCCCTCGGAACCGGCCGCTTCGGCGATGATGGCGAGCACCACGGGCGTGTTCAGCGACGTTTCGTAGAAGCTCTGCATGGACAGCCCGTACATCTGGGCGCTGGCCTTGTAGGCCGTTTCCAGGATGCTGCGCTGCTCCGAATAGTGCGCATTCTCCTTCTGGATGCGGTTGGCGCGCAGGAACACGCCGGCGCCCAGGCACAGGAGAAGGGCCAGTGCCAGCAGGAGGTGGCGCTCCATGACTGTGTTGCGCCAGGACGTCATCAGAAGTTGCCGCCCTCGGGGATGGACTCGCCGCCCAGAAGCTCCCGAACCGGGGCGTAGTCCGCATCGTCCGCGGGCACGGAGCCGTGCCGCAGGTTTTCGCCCCAGGTCGAGAGCATGGCCTTGTCCTTGCCGTCAGGGTCCAGGCCGGCCAGGGCCCGGCGGATGGCGTCACGATCTTCGGGCGGAAGAGTCGCGGCGTTGCCGACCAGGGCGAAGGCCGGCATGGGCGCGGACTCGGCCAGAATCTTGAGGCCGAGATGCTCGTACTTCCGGCCGATGGCGGTCTTGAGCCCGCCGAGATCGAATTCGCCGCGGACCACGGCCTTGGCCACCTCGTCGTGCTTGTCCAGGTAGCGGTACAGGTTGCGGGAAAGGGCCGAGCCGCGCTCGCGCAGCAGACCGTTGGTGGAGAGAAAGCCGCATGTGGAGAGGGGCTGGGTCAGGGCGACCTTGCGGGCCTCCATGCCCTCCAGGGCCAGCCCCTTGTCGGCCAGGGCAACGATGGCGCAGGTGTAGAGCGGATCCCCCGAGGCCTCCCGGAAATGGACCAGCGGCGTAGCCTCGCTGCAGACGCTTTTGAGGGAGACGTAGGGCAACGGACCGAGATAGGCCAGGTCGATGCGGCCCTGCCTGAACTTGGCCAGAATTTCCGCATAGCTGTCGGAGTAGTCGAAGACCACTTCGTGGCCGAGGCTTTGCTGCAGATAGCGGACCATGGGCATGAACTGCTTGAGGACCGTCTCGCGGCTCTCCATGGGCAACGGGGCCAATACCAGGGTCCGCGCATGGAGGGGCTGGCACGTGAGTATGAACATGAGCACGATGAAAGCGAAGCGCATGGGGGCCTCCGAAGGGGACCTGGGCGGGGTCTAGTCCACACCTCATCCGATCAAGTGCCGCGAAAATCCTGCAAAGTCCAGCCCCTCCGTGGAATCAGACGTTCTGTCGACCAAGTAAACGATAATCTATGATATGGGCGAAAAAATTCCCGCTTCAGTTATTTTCCATAATCAGATATGTATGTTGCCGCATCATTGAAGACCTTCGGAAAAATTTCGTCCCAGACATCCATGCCTGCCGGACTGGCATACCTCGACTACGTGAAAATCCCGCCGGGACGTCCCCTGCGGGAAGCGATATCGGTTCACCATCCAAGGAGGTTCGCTGTGAAGAAACTGCTCTTTCTCGCTCTGGCTTTCGTCTTTCTGGCCACGGCCGCCCAGGGCAAAACGCTGAAAATGGCCCTCGACGCAGACCCCGAGTCCATGGACCCGCACGTCCAGCTCTCGGGCGGCATGCTGCAGTACACCCACCTGGTCTTCGACCCGCTGATCCGCTGGACCAAGGACATGAAGTTCGAGCCGCGCCTGGCCGAAAAATGGGAGCGCATCGATGAACTGACAGTGCGCTTCCACCTGCGCAAGGGCGTCAAGTTCCACTCCGGCAACCCCTTCACCGCCGCCGACGTGGCCTGGACCATGGACCGCCTGAAGAAGAGCGAGGACTTCAAGGGCCTGTTCACGTCCTTCGCCGCGCCCAAGGTCATCGACGACTACACCATCGACATCGTGACCACCGAGCCCTATCCGCTGGTGGAGAACATGGCCACCTACATCTTCCCCATGGACTCCAAGTTCTACACCGGCACCGACGACAAGGGCCTGCCCAAGGACGCCATCGTCAAGACCGAATACTCCTTCGCCAACCAGAACGAGTCCGGCACCGGCCCCTTCATCGTCGAGTCCCGCGAGCACGGCGTGAAGATGGTCTACAAGCGCTTTGCCGACTACTGGGACAAGAACAGCAAGGGCAACGTCAGCGAGATCGTCCTGACCCCCATCAAGGAAAACGCCACCCGCACCGCCGCCCTGCTGTCCGGCGACGTTGAGTTCATCGCCCCGGTCCCGCCCCAGGACTTCGAGCGCCTGAGCACCAACAAGGACATCAACATGGTGACCATGGCCGGTAGCCGCATCATCACCTTCCAGCTCAACCAGAAGAGAAAGCCCGAATTCGCCAACCTCAAGGTCCGCCAGGCCGTCATCGCGGCCATCGACAACGCCGGCATCGCAGCCAAGCTGATGAAGGGCACCGCCACCCCCGCCCAGCAGCAGGGTCCCGAAGGCTTCGACGGCTACGTCGAAGGCCTCAAACCCCGCTTCGACCTGGAAAAGGCCAAGCAGCTCATGAAGGAAGCCGGCTACGAGAAGGGCTTCGAGGCGACCATGATCGCCCCCAACAACCGCTACGTGAACGACGAGAAGATCGCCGAGGCCGTGGTTTCCATGCTCTCCAAGATCGGCATCAAGGTCAGCCTGAAGACCATGCCCAAGGCCCAGTACTGGGACGAGTTCGACGCCCAGGTGGCTGACATCCAGATGATCGGCTGGCACTCCGACACCGAGGACTCCGCCAACTACTCCGAGTACCTGCTGATGTGCCCCAACAAGGAAACCGGCAAGGGCCAGTACAACAGCGGCAACTACTGCAACGCCAAGCTCGACGAGCTGGTCAACAAGGCCAACGTCGAGAACGACCGCGCCAAGCGCAAGGCCCTGCTGCAGGAAGTGGAAAAGATCGCCTACGAGGACGCCGCCTACGTGCCCCTGCACTGGCAGAACCTGTCCTGGGCCGCCAAGAAGGGCGTGGACATCGAGCCCGTGGTCAACATCATGGACTTCCCGTACCTCGGCGACCTGGTCATCAAGTAGTCCGACATCGACCGATGATCGATTTGTCGGCCCCGGATGGCAAAAGTCTTGATCCATCCGCCGACACTGTGTACGCGGGGCAGGCTTTTCACGAAGCCTGCCCCTTTTTGAACCAACCCCGGCACACCGTCCGAGCCGGGACCACCACGGATTGACACATGTTCGCATTCATTGTCCGACGCGTCCTGCAGGCCATCGTCGTCATGCTCATCATCAGCTTCATCGGCTTCGCCCTGAAGCAGAACGTGGGCGACCCGGTGCGCGAACTGACCGGCATCTCGGTCTCGGCGGCCGAGCGCGACGCCATCCGCGAGAAGCTGGGCCTGAACGACCCCTTCCTCGTCCAGTACGGCCGCTTCCTCAAAGGCGCGGTGCTGGAGGGAAACATCGGCCAGTCCTTCTTCTACAAGAAGCCGGCCATGGAGGTCATCGTCAGCAAGGCCCCGGCCACCCTTGAACTGGTCCTGGTCTGCTCGGTCCTCATCGTGGTCCTGTCCATCCCCATGGGCATCTACAGCGCCATCTACCCCAAGCGCCTGCTCTCGCGGCTGATCATGGGCTTCAGCACCATCGGCGTGTCCGTCCCCATCTTTCTCATCGCCATCCTGCTGATCTACGTCTTCTCCATCAAGCTTGGCTGGCTGCCCTCCTACGGCCGCGGCGAAACGGTCAACGTCTGGGGCTGGGAATCGGGCCTGCTGACCGTCGACGGCCTGAAACACCTCCTGCTGCCGGCCACGGCCCTGACGGCCCTCATGCTGCCTCTCTTCGTGCGCCTCATCCGCTCGGAGATGATGGAGGTGCTCGAGACCGAGTACGTCAAGTTCGCCTGGGCCAAGGGACTGCCGCGGGTGCGCATCTGGTTCGTGCACGCCTTCAAGAACACGCTGCTGCCCGTCATCACCGTGGGCGGCGTGCAGATCGGGACCATGATCGCCTTCACCATCCTCACGGAGACGGTCTTCCAGTGGGGGGGCCTCGGCTTTCTGTTCCTGGAGGCCGTCGAGCGGGCGGACACCTCGCTCCTGGTGGCCTACCTCATCTTCGTCGGCGTGATCTTCGTGGTGGTCAACACCGTGGTCGACATCATCTACGGACTGGTCAACCCCATGGTCCGCATCACGGGGAGGAAGTGATGAATCTCTGGAAACGTTTCCGCGGCTCCTACTTTCTCTACAGCTTCCTGCACGACCCCGTGGCCATGGGCAGCTTCGTCGTCCTGGCCCTGCTGGCCCTGGCGGCCTTCGGCGCCCCCCTCGTCGCCCCGCACGACCCCTACGACACCACGACCATCGACATCATGGACTCTGAGATCCCGCCGGTCTGGATGGAGAACGCCGACGCCACGTTCCTTCTCGGCACCGACGCCCAGGGCCGCGACATGCTGAGCACCATGCTCTACGGCATGCGCATCTCGCTGGTCATCGGCATCGGGGCGACCTTCCTGCAGGCCGCCATCGGCATCGTGCTGGGCCTCATCGCCGGCTACAAGGGCGGCAAGATCGACAATTTCCTCATGCGCATGGCCGACGTGCAGCTGAGCTTCTCGACCCTCATGGTGGCCATCTTCCTCTCGGCCATCTTCCAGGCCATCTTCGGCGTGGCGGCCTTCGAGAGCATGGCCGTGCCCTTCCTCGTGCTGGTCATCGGCATCGCCGAGTGGCCGCAGTACGCCCGCACCGTGCGCGCCTCGGTCCTGGCCGAGAAGAAGAAGGAGTACGTCGAGGCGGCCCGCGTCATGGGCCTGCCGTCGGGCCGCATCATGTGGCGGCACATCCTCCCGAACACCATGTCGCCCATCCTGGTCCTGTCCACGGTGCAGGTGGCCCACGCCATCATGAGCGAGGCGGCCCTGTCCTTCCTGGGGCTGGGCATGCCCATCACCAAGCCGTCGCTGGGGTCCCTCATCAACTCGGGCTTCGACTACATCTTCAGCGGCTCGTGGTGGATCACCATGTTTCCCGGCTTCCTGCTGGTGCTCCTCATCCTGGTCATCAACCTCCTGGGCGACTGGGTGCAGGACGTCCTCAACCCCAAACTCTACAAAGGATGACCCGGACATGACGCACCTCCTCGACGTACAGGATCTGGTGGTCAAGTTCCGGCTGCGCTCCGGCGACCTGACCGCCCTGAACGGCATCAACTTCACCCTGAACCCCGGCGAACGCATGGGGCTGGTGGGCGAATCCGGCGCCGGCAAGTCCGTGGCCGGCTTCTCCATCATCAATCTCATCAGCAAGCCGGGTTTCATCGCCTCGGGCCGCGTCCTCTTCGAGGGCGAGGAGATCAGCGCCTACCCCCTGGAGCAGATGCGCGACATCCGCGGCAACCGCATCAGCATGATCTTCCAGGACCCCATGATGACCCTGAACCCCGTGCTGACCATCGGCACGCAGATGGTCGAGACCATCCTGGCCCACAACAGGGTCTCGGAGGCCCACGCCCGGGAGATCGCCCTGGAGAAGCTCTCGAAGGTCTACATCTCCTCGCCGGGCAAGCGGCTGGGGCAGTACCCGCACGAACTCTCGGGCGGCATGCGCCAACGCGTGGTCATCGCCATCTCGCTTTTGACCAACCCGAGCCTGATCATCGCCGACGAGCCGACCACGGCCCTGGACGTGACCATCCAGGCCGAGGTCATGGCCCTTCTCCTGGAGCTGTGCAAAAACGACAACATGGGCCTCATCCTCATCACCCACGACCTGGGCGTGGTCTCGCAGGTCACTGAGAAGATCTGCGTCATGTACGCCGGACGCATCGTCGAGCAGGGCCCGACGGAAGCCATCGTCGGCGCGCCCCGCCACCCCTACACCCAGGGCCTCATCAAGGCCCTGCCCCAGGGCAGCGGAGGCCGGCGGAGGCTGCACCAGATCCCGGGCATGATGCCCAACCTGACCAGCATCCCCTCGGGCTGCGCCTTCCACCCGCGCTGCGAGCACGTCATGGACGTCTGCCGCAACGTCACGCCGCAGCTCCTTGACGATGGAAAAACACCGGGCCTGGTGGCCTGTCATCTGTATGCGCAAGCCAGGTAGACCATGACAGCACAGACACAACCCCTTGTCGGCATCACCGACGTGGTGAAGCACTTCGACATTTCCGGCGGCTTTCTGGACCGCCTGACCTTCTCGGGCGGCCTGCCCTCCCTGACCACGACCACGGTCAAGGCCATCAACGGCGTCAGCCTCGACATCCGCCAGGGCGAGATCCTGTCGGTGGTCGGCGAGTCGGGCTGCGGCAAGTCGACCCTCGGGCGCACGGTGCTGGGCCTCTACCCGCCCACCAGCGGGCGGATCGAATTCCGCGGCGAGCGCATCGACAACCTCTCGGCCAAGGACATGCTCCCCTACCGCCGCAAGATGCAGATGGTCTTCCAGGACCCGTACGCGTCCCTCAACCCGCGCATGACCGTGCGCCAGATCCTGGAAGAGCCGACGCGCTTCCACTTCCCGGACCTGTCCGCATCGCAGGTGCAGGACAAGGTGGCCGGGGTCATGCGCCAGGTCGGCGTGGACCCGGCCTGGGCCGGCCGCTTCCCCCACGAGTTCTCGGGCGGCCAGCGCCAGCGCATCAGCATCGCCCGGGCGCTGATGGTCGACCCGGAGTTCATCGTGGCCGACGAGCCCATCTCGGCGCTGGACGTGTCCATCCAGGCCCAGATCCTGAACCTGATCATGGACTGCCAGGAGCGCTTCGGCCTGACCTACATGTTCATCACCCACGACCTCTCGGTGGTCGAGCACATCAGCACGCGCGTGGCCGTGATGTACCTAGGCACCCTGTGCGAACTGGCCGACAAGGCCAGCCTCTACGGCGACCCGCAGCACCCCTACTCCCGCGCCCTGCTCTCGGCCATCCCCAGGCTCGGCGGCCAGGGCTTCTCCCACATCCGCCTCAAGGGCGAGGTGCCCACGCCCATCAATCTGCCTACGGGCTGCGTCTTCCACACCCGCTGTCCGCACACCGACGACCGCTGCCGCCGGGAGATTCCGGCGCTGCGGAGACTGCCGAACGGCAGCCAGGCCGCCTGCCACGCCCTGGAGGAAGGGAGGATCTGATGACGGCCGCACGCAAGGTCAGCGACAGCGAAACCCTCATGACCCACCGCGCCCTGCCCGAGGACGCCAACCCGGCGGGCAACGTCCACGGCGGGGTCATCCTCAAGCACATCGACCTGGCCGGGGCCGTGTGCGCCATGCGCCACGCCCGCATGAGCGTGGTCACGGCCTCCATCGACCGCATGGAGTTCAAGGCGCCCGTGCATGTGGGCGAACTGATGCTCCTGTACGCCAGCGTCAACCGCGTCGGGAAGCAGTCCATGGAGATCGGCGTGCGCGTGGTGGTGGAAAACCTCATGACCGGCGAACAGCGCCACGCCGCCTCGGCCTACCTGACCTTCGTGGCCATGGGCCCCGACCGCAAGCCCGCAGCCACGCCGGATCTCATCCTCGAAACGCCGACCCACGAACGCCGCAACCGCGAGGCCGAAATGCGCCGCAAGCTGCGTCTGGAGGAAAGGCAACGGGAAAGGCAGGCGCAGGAATCGGAACAGATTTCCCTCGGAAATCCCTGAAAAAACCACCCTCGCGAGCCGGTCTTTGCCAAAACGGCCCCAATCCGGCATTTACAGCGTGCGTCCTTCCGTTTAGGGAAAGGCCCGAACTCACCTTTCCGGAGCATCCCATGCAATCACTCATCGTCCTCGTGGCGTCCTACATCGCCCTGCAGATATTTTCCGATGTCGGTTCCCTGCGCATCGTCATGCTCGGCGGCATGTCCATCGACGCCGGGACCTTCATCTACCCCCTGACCTTCACCCTGCGCGACATGGTCCACAAGACCATGGGCAAGAAGGGCGCGCAGCTCATGATCGTCACGGCCGCCGGCTTCAACCTGCTCATGGCCCTCTACTTCTGGCTGGTGTCCATGCTCCCTGCGGACATGTCCGTGGGCGCCCAAGCCGAGTTCGGCCAGGTCCTGGCCCCGCTCTGGCGCCTGGTCTTCGCCTCCATCGTGGCCGAGGTCATCGCCGAACTGACGGACACCGAGGTCTACAGCATGTGGAAGGAGCGGGTCACGGCCCGCCACCAGTGGTCGCGCGTGCTGGTCAGCAACGCCGTGAGCATCCCTCTCGACAGCCTCATCTTCTCCTGGATCGCCTTCGGCGGCATGTTCGAGTCGTCCGTGGTCTGGTCCATCTTTCTCAGCAACACCCTGATCAAGTTCGCCACCACCCTCGTCTCCCTGCCGGCCATCTATCTGGTCAAGGAGAAGGACCGGCCCGACCCGGCCCCCACACGCTGCTAGCAATCAAGCCGGGCGACCGGCTTTTTTTGCGCCCTCCGGCGGCCTTCGGCTCCCTGCGGCCTTGCCGTGTCACATTGATGAGAACGGCAAAAAAAGTACTGGACTGTCCGTACCCGGTTTGGTGTATGACATGCGGAAATCCTCCATCATTTTCATACCCCCATTCCGGAAGGGACCCTCATGAAGCTGTCCGTGCGAAAGAAACTTCTGCTGGCCTTCACCTCCACCATCCTGACCTCCATCCTCATCACCTGCATCGTGCTCGGCCTGCAGATCAGGGACTCGGCCATCGCGACGTTCCATGATTCGGCCGCCAAGGAACTGGGGCAGATCGACCGCGCCATAGGCATCTTCGTGGACAAGGCCCTGAAGATGACGACCATGATCGCCACCAGCTCCCCCGTCCAGGCTGCTGACGAATCCGTACACAGCTACGTGGGCGAGACGCGCCCCCTGTCTCCGAAGGACATCTCCCGCAGCGATGTCGAGCAGGAGATGGTGGCTTTCTTCAAACTCATCAACAAGACCCACCCGGAATATGTGGAGGTCTTCATCGGCACCAAATGGGGAGGTTTCGCATCGTCCGGAGAGAGCGAGATGCCGCCAGGGTATGACCCCCGCAAGCGCCCGTGGTACACCAAGGGCATGGAAACGCCGAACAAGGCGTCCATCTCGCCCGCCTACATGTCCACCACGGGCGAGGCGGTCATCAGCAACATGTTTCCCATCACGACGAAGGATGGGCAGATCATCGGCTGCTCCGGGCTGGACGTTGGCCTCGGGGTGCTCACGGACCTGATCGAGAAATCTCCCATGGGCAGGACGGGCTACGTGATCCTGGTCCAGGATGACGGGACAATCCTGGCCAACCCCCGGCACGAGGATTTCAATTTCAAGAAGATGCAGGAAACGGGAGTCCCCGCCCTGGCCCAGCTGGGTTCCATCGCCGAGGGCGGCATGGAAGTGGCCATGGACGAGCGTCAGTGGTTCGCCCAGGTGCACACCATCGAAGGGCTGGGCTGGAAGCTCATCGGCGTCATCGAGAAGTCCGAGGTCATGGCCGAATTCTACGCCATGCTGCAGAAGATGGCCGTCATGGGCGCCATCCTGCTGGCCGTCTTCCTGGCCGTGGCCACGATCTTCGCCAACGCCATAGCCCGGCCGGTGCTGAACGCCACGGCCATGCTCAAGGACGTGGCCCAGGGCGAGGGCGACCTGACGCGCAAGCTCGCCGTGACATCCAGGGACGAGATCGGCGAGATGGCCATCTGGTTCAACACCTTTCTGGACAAGCTGCGCGGCATCATCCGCGACGTGGTGGCCAACGGCGACACCCTCAACAGCGCCTCCGACAGCCTGCTGGGCATCGCCAACGACCTGCGGACCGGAGCGGCCGGAACGGCCCGGAAATCGCAGACCGTAACGGGCGCGGCGAACGACCTGAACGCAAGGTTCGGCACCGTGGCAGCGGCCATGGAGCAGACGACGCAGAACACCAACATGGTGGCCACGGCCACCGAGGAGATGGCCTCGACCATCACCGAGATCGCGTCCAACACGGAGAAGGCCAGGTCCGTGGCGCAGCGGGCCATGACCGAGGCCGTGGCGGCCACCTCGGCCATGAACGCCCTGGGCGGCGCGGCCCTGGAAATCGGCAAGGTCACGACCATGATCACGGAAATTTCCGAGCAGACAAATCTCCTGGCCCTGAACGCGACCATCGAGGCGGCCCGCGCCGGCGAGGCCGGACGCGGATTCGCCGTGGTGGCCAACGAGATCAAGGAACTGGCCAAGCAGACCGCCACGGCCACGGAAGAGATCAGGGCGCGCATCGCCGAGATGCAGGGCACGTCGAAAAGCACCGAAGGACAGATTCAGGCCATCTCCAGGATCATCGAGGAGATCAACGACATCATCGCCAACGTGGCCACGGCCATCGAGGAGCAGTCCGTGGCCACCCGCGACATAGCGGGCAACGTGGCCCAGGCCTCCCAGGGCCTGCAGGAGATCAACGTCAACGTCGCCGAGAGTTCCACGGTCATCAGGCAGATTTCGAGCGAAATCGCCGATGTCAGCAGCGCCTCGGAAAGCACCCAGCAGAGCACGGGCGAAGTGGCCCGCAAGGCAGAGGAACTGCGGATTTTGGCATCGAATCTGTTTGAGCTGTTGGGCAGATTCAGAACGTAAACCCCGCCCCCCCGGCTTGACTGACAGCGAACAACCACTCGCAAGCGACACATCCAAATGCAAAACGCCCCGACCAAGCGGGGCGTTTTGCATGAGAAGCACTCAGTGCGCTGACTAGAACTTGTACGTGAAGGACACGCCGGCGATGTGGCAGTCGGCGTCGTTGACCTCGCCGTCATAGACGGAGTCTGCGGCGCGCCCGTCGATGTCGCGGTCCGCGAAGAGCAGGTAGGAATAGTTCACGTCCACCGCCCAGTTGTCCTTGTGGAACCCGAGGCCGGTGCTGAAGATCTGGCGGTCGCTGTCGGGCAGCAGGTAGTCGATGGTCTCGTCGGGCACGGGGGTGTTGTCGTAGACGTAGCCGAGGCGCAGATCGAGCCAGTCCAGGGCCGCGTACTCGACGCCGAGGTTGAAGCGCCAGACGTCGTTCCAGTTCTTCGGCGAAACGGTTTCGTCAGTGCGCACCGTGGGATTGCCGCCAACGGGAATGACGTCGTCGCCGAACCCGATCCTCAGTTCGTCGTACTTGCTCCAAAGGGTGTAAATCGCACCGACTTCGACGCTCAGCTTGTCCATGGGGTACACGGCCACGCCAAGGGCGAAAGAATCGGGCAGAGTCACGGTGCCGTGAGCGGAAGTGTCACGGAACGCTCCAAGGGCCTCGAAGGGAACCGGCGAGGTGGGAATGTCGGAGAAATTCGCGTCACCCGTTACTTTCATCGTGACGGGGCTGCGATAGGCCAAACCCAGCTTGGCATACTGGCAGGGCTGGTAGTGCAGGGCCATGTTGAAGCCGTATCCCATACCGTCGGCCTCGAGGTCCGTGTCGCCGTCAGGCTGGCCGATCGCGCCGAAATTGATCTTCTTCTTCAGGTTGAAATTCAGATACATGGCCTCCACGCCAAAGGCGGCGGAGAATTTGTCCGTAAACTTCAGGGCCATGTTGGGATTTAACGACACCGTCTGCATGGTGCCTTCGTAGGAGTTGTAGCGGCCTTCCCAGTCGTCATCGAATACGGTTCCCAGTCCGAAACGCGAAAACGTCGCCAGGCCGAGGCTGTAGCGGTCGTTGACCTTCCAGGTGGCGTAGAAATGCGGAGGCAGGTACAGGGCGTCCTCATCCGAAGTCTCGGACGTGCCTCTGGCCTCGACATCCAGAACCGGATGGATGCCCATGATGCCGGCCATGACCTGAATGCCGTCCAGCTGCGTGATGCCCGCCGGGTTGCTGGCGAGAGCCGCCGGATCGTCGGCGCGGCCCACCGTGGCGCCGCCAAGCGCCATGTCGCGTGCGCTCCATTCATAGATGGCGAAACCGGCCGCGGAACAGAACTGCGCGGTAGTCAGCACCAGCGCCCAGGCGATTGCCCATGATTTCAAACGTTTCAGCATTCAACCTCCCCCTTTTGTTACAATGTTTGCTCACCCGCAGCAGCAATTTAAGCGACTGCTCAGCATACGCCTCGAAGTGCGCTAAATGAAGAAGGTTTTTGCGTCAAGAGGTTTCCAATAACCCGCATTTACAGCATTTCCCCCGACATGATCGAAGAACATGCCGGAAACGATGTTGAGCGGGCGCACAGCGCGATCGGAGAAAAACGGTAGACTGGGGAACGTGGGCTGGGTAAGAGAATCGGCAAATCGCAGACGGCAAGGAGAGGAGCGTGGTCAAAGGCAACAAGGAACGGATATTGGACACGGCCAAACGGCTTTTCGGCGAACTCGGCTACGCGGAAACCACCTACAAGCGTATCGCCCAGGAGGCCGGCATCGCCGACGGGCTCATCGCCCACCACTACGGCAGCAAGGAAAATCTTTTTCAGCTGGTGGAAATTTCCATTCTCAAAGACCTGCTCGGCAAGATCGACGAGAGTCTCTATTACGCCTCGGACGGACTGAGCAGCGTCGTCAACTTCGCCAAATGCATCCTCAAGGCCTCGGCAACCCCGGAATCCGGGTTTCTGACCCTGCTGCGCTGCTCCCCCTTCCTGGCCAACACCGTCGATGCCGACAACTCGGAAATTCTGGCCGTCTGCTCGCAGGTCGTGCAGAAGATGCTCGGCTGCATCGAAGCCGGGATCAAAGACGGCTCCATCCGCGCCGATCTCGACGTGACCCTCGCGGCCAGCGTCATCTTCTCCACCGTCTTCGGCTCCACTCGCGCCCGGCTGCTGGCCGGTGAGAACATCCTGGGCCTGAGCTTCTCCGACGACTTCTACCCGGAAATTCTGAGCATCCTGACGAAATATCTGGAATCGGCCCAGGCATCGCCGGTTTCCGGCTAATCGTCGTCGTCCTTGCCGCCCTGGATCAGGGCGTAGGCCACCAGGCACCCGAGCAGGAAACCGCCCAGAGTAATCCACCAGATCATCGTTCGCCTCCGAAAGGGCCGTTCAGCCCAGGTGAAAGGACCGGCCCATGGCCATGCGCGCGCCCGCCAGGGACGCAAAAAGTGCGTTGGCCGCCCAGGCCGCCAGCACCGGGGGCACCAGGCCGTTCTCCCCTGCCGAAGCGCAGAGCACGAACAGGCCGTAATAGCAGAAGGTGGTCACCAGCCCCACGGGGATGATGACGTACAGCGACCCGAAAACCGAGATCACGGCCAGGGCGATGAGGGCCATGACCAGGACCGAGGCGGCGTAGGCGAGCTTCATGTGCCAGGCCGTCTGCAGGCGCTCGATGTTCGAACCCGAATCGCGCAGCCGCTGTATCTCGCCCCCGAGTTGCCACAGGGGCAGGGATTCGAGCTTGGTCTTGGGGTCGATGATCAGGAAACCGGCCACGTCGGTGCGCAGGTCGAGAGAGGCGCTCTTTTCCCGGGTGACGACGAAGGATTCGGGAACGGTCCGCGTTGCCTCCGACAGGGCCCAGTCGCCCGCCGAAGACCGGAATTCCTCCGCCTTGACGACCTCCGCGACCTTGCCCGAATCTTCAGGGTCCAGCACGTAGACGGTCAGATTCCTGCCTTTCCCGGCGGCCGGCACAACCTCTCCCATGTGCACGATGCGATCCCCTTCCCGGAACCAGACATCCGACAGCTTGCGGGTCGCGATCTCGCGGTTGCGCACCTCCTCGTTCCAGATCCGGTCAGCGGCCTTGTGGCCGCTGACGCCGAGCACCTCGGAAAAGGCGAACTGCACCAGACACAGGGCCAGGGCGTACCACAGCACGGATTTGGCCACGCTCCCCGGGGAGACGGAGCAGGCCTGCAGTGCCAGCAGCTCACGATTGCGCAGCATGAGGCCGAGCTGGACCATCAGCGCAACCAGGAACACGGCCGGGAAAATCTGGGCCAGGATGAAGGGCGTGCGGAAGGCGAAATAGGAGGCGATGGTGCCCGCCCCGACTCCGGCCGCCAGAAATTCATCCATGCGGTCGAACAGTTCGATGAAGATGAAGATTCCCAGCCCGATGCCGCAAATGAGCAGCAGCAGGTAGAGGTTCTGGCGAAGGATGTAACGGGTCAGCAGATTCATGAGTCCGCCTTGCGCAAGCCGAACGCGCGCATGACCCAGCCTCCGACGGACCGGAAATCGGCTTCCCGTTCCCCCGCGACCACCCACATGCCGCCTGCTGCGGCGAGCAGAAAAACGACGTTGGGTGCCCAGAGGGCCAAGGCCGCGGAGACGACTCCGCTCTCGGCCAGGGACATGCCTGCGGACAGCATGACGTAATAGAAGAAAAAGGCTCCCAGGCAGACCAGCAGGCCGAACTGACGCTTCATGCCCTGAAAGAAAAAAGCCAGCGGAAGGGCGAAAAGCCCGAGAACCAGGCAGGCCGCGGGCAGGGCAAACCGCTTGTGCATCTCCATCTGGACCCGGCGCTGAAAATGTTCGCTCCTGTCGGCGAAGGTCCCGGCCGCGAGCGTGCGCAGATCCTCCCAGGACATCTCCTTGGGAGCCTTGTCCTTGAGTTCGAAGCCGCCCAGAAGTTTGGTCATGTCCAGGGACAGAAGATAGCGGTCGAAGCTGACGACGGACAGCTCCTCCCCCTGCTTGCGGTAGATGTGCCCGTTTTCGAGGAGCACGAAGACCTGGCCCTGCTCCGCGTCGGAGTCGATGAGGCCTTTGGGGGCGACGATGGTGGCGCTCGATTCGGACTTGGATGAGTCGAGGACGAAGACGTCGCTCAGCGCCCCGCTGCCGGGATCGGCCTGGGTCGCGTACACGGTCAGCCCCGGAAAGGAGGTGTTGAACACGCCGGGCTGGATGTTGACCGACGTCTTGTGCCTGGCCATCTCCACCACGGTCTCCCGGAAGTTGTCCATGCCCCAGGAGATGCCCGAGAGGGATATCCACAGGGTCAGGGCCGTACCGCACAGGCACAGGAGCAAAGGGGCGGGCATGAGGGGCCAGAAGCTGATGCCGCCGGCGCGCAGGGAGATGAGTTCGCGATCCGCTCCCATGCGCAGGAAGGTCAGGAAAAGGCCCATCATGCAGGAGACGGGAATGAGCAGGATGAGGAACAGGGGGCTGAGGAATACGAAGAGCTTCATCAGGTCGAGAAGCGTCACGCCCTGTGCCATGAACAGGTCGCGCAGCTGAAGGAGCCTGCCCAGGAGGATGAGGCACAGGAAGCCTCCGAGGCAGATGCCGGAAATGAGCAGCATCTCGCGGAACAGTTCCCGCTGCAGAAGAGGCGGACGGATCACCGTGAGGCCGCCTCCTCGCGGTAGAATTTGGCCAGGGCCAGCTCCTCCGTCGGCGTGAGGTTGAATCGGGTGGACGCCTGGGCCATGAGCCCCTTGAGATCGGCGTCGCCGCGCCGATGCTCCTCGATCCAGGCGATGGCGTTGCGCAGGTTCTTGTCCGTAGGCATGATGGTGGTCATTGACCGCTCCTTGGGTTGTGCTGTTCGAGAGGGGGCATACAGGAAAGGTGCGCCGGGCACAATGCGCCAGGGGCGCCGGCCGAACCGTGCCTGGCGCAGCGTACCCGCGCCGGGCCGTCGCCGTCCCAGCGGAACCGGACCGCGCCGCAGGCGGCCGTGGTCAGGACCGGCCTCCCGGCCCGCTCGCAGGCCAGGACCACCTCCGGATGGGGAAATCCGAAGCGGTTGTCGGGACCACAGGCGGCCACGGCCCAGGCTGCACCGACCTGTTCATACAGTCTGGGCTTCAGGCTCGATCTGGAACCGTGATGCGGCAGGACCAGGACCTCGGCCGCGAGGTCGTCGCCGGAAAGCAACACGCTGTCCAGAGCCCTCCTCTCCGCGTCCCCCGGGAGCAACGCGAGCCCCCTGCCCCTCCACACCAGGCGCAGCACCACGGACGTCTCGTTTCCGGACAGGCCCCGCTCGCCGACGGCCGGGTGCAGCACGTCGAGCCACAGGCCCGGCTCGATGTCGATGCGGTCCCCGGCCCGGATTCCACGCACCGGCCACAGCCCTTTCGACAGGAGCTTCTGCAGACGGCGCGAGTCCTCACTGCGGTCCACCAAGCCGGACCAGGCGAAGTACCCGACCTCGAAAGACTCCAGGATGTACAGCAGGCCCCGGGAGTGGTCCGAGTCCACATGGGACAGCACCACGCCGTCCAGCCTGGGCGGCCGCCCCCAGGCCAGGGCGGGCGCCACCAGGGCCCGGCCCGGGTCATAGTCGGCGCTCCACCCTCCGGCCCCGTCCACGAGCACCATGCGGCCCGACGGCCCGCGGATGCTGACGGCCTGGCTCATGCCCGTATCCAGCACCGTCAGCTCCACCGCCTCGCCGCCCAAGCCCAGTTCGTCACGCACGGACGGCGCGGACATGAGCAGCAGGCCGAGCCCGAGAACGGCCATGGCTTTCGGTGCGGGCCGGCTCGCTCCCAACAGCGCGCTCGCCGCCAGGAGCACGGCCCAGTAGCCGACCACCGCGACGCCTTCGGGCCGCAACACGGCTGCGGCGCGGAGAGCTCCCGCCGCATCCAGAGCCGCGAGGCCCCGGTCCAGGGCTTCAACACCAAGTCCCGCCAGGAAGAAACAAAGCTGCGCCGCCTCTCCGGAGACGAAGACGGTGAAGAGCCCCAGAAAGGACAACGGCATGACCGCCATGCTCAGGACGGGCAGCCAGAGGAGATTGAGCCACAGATGCACGGGCGTCTCGAAGAAATACAGGGCCTGGACCGGCAGGATGAAAAGATTGGCGCAGACCGTCACGGCCCCCATGGTCAGCAGGCCGCATGCCCACCGCCCCGCCCGGCCCCTTTGCCGCAATGGCTCCAGGGGGCCCGAAAAATGCGGCATGAAGAGGACGATGCCCGCCACGGCCAGAACCGAAAGCTGCAGGCCCACGTCGCGCGCCATGCCCGGATCCGACACGACGAGGGCCGCCACTGCGGCGAAGAGGGTGTCCTGAGGATGGGTCCGCACTCCGCGCAGCAGATGCAGGGCCAGGGCCGTGAGCATGAGTGCGGCGCGCAGCAGGGACGGGGTGAAGCCGCCCAGCCACATGTATCCGAGGACCAGAGGCAGGGACAGAAGAATCCCCAGCTTTTGCCGGGGGAAAACGAGCAGCAGGCCGGGGCGGATTCCGGCGACGCCCCTGGCCAGAACCATTCCGAGCCCCGCCACCAGCGCCAGATGCATGCCGGACAGCGCCAGGCTGTGGGACAGGCCGGCGCGACGGATGCGGTCCATGAAGGCGGGATCGAGTTCAAACCTGTCGCCGAAGAGCAGCGCCCGGACAACCGCGCCTCCCTGCCCTGCGGGCACTCGCTTTTCCACGGCCGCCAGAAGCCTGCTTCGCAGCGACCTGTCTCCGTCCCCCCAGCGCACGTCCGCGCGCCCTCGCGAGAAGGACCTGTGCCGGACGCCCTGGCGCGACCAGTAGTCCTCGTTGCTCGAAAGCCCGAAATTGTGCCGTCCGCGCAGTTCACGGATGCGCAAGCGGGCGTCGAACCTTCGCCCGGCCTCGGGCAACGTCGGCGGGTCGATCCAGGTCCAGGCCAACCGTCCCGGCATGGCCGCTCCCGTGTCCGCACGGACCACATCCGACGCGACGATCGTGACCCGCCGGCCAGGGTGCGTACGGACCTCGCGCACTACGCCTGACACGCGAGCCTCGACGTTCCAGCCGGCCGCCCCGTCCCCGGACCGCGGCATTTCCAGGGCCAGTCCCAGGCCGAATGCGGCGACCATGCACGCCGCAAGCCCGCGACCCCGGGCAAAGGCGAATACGGACAGAACAAAGGCCAGTACTGCCGGCACGGGAAACTCCCAGGCGAAAAGGCCGCAGAGGCAGGCCAGAAGGCTAAGCTGCCAGGGCAATGGAGTGATGACGACCTGTCGCACGCGAACCTCCGCCCCGCCGGCTAGCAGATGCCATGCATCCTGTCATGGGCATGAGACGGTAGGCGCGCTACGAGGTACCAAGAAGGACATTGCCTGTCCGCGCCTTCTCAGGCTATGGATGAGAGCTGTGGACCGGAAAGCGATCAACGATTTCAGGGAGCTCCAATGGAAGAATTTTCTGTACTGCTGGTAGACGACGAGGAGGATTTCCTGCGCACCATCATCAAGCGTCTGTCCAAGCGCGGCATCCGCGCCCAGGGTGCGTCGCGGGGCGAGCAGGCCCTGGCCATGCTGGCCGAGGAAGCGCGGGACGTGGTCGTGCTGGATGTGAAGATGCCGGGCATGGACGGGATCGAGGTCTTGAAGCGCATCAAGGCGCAATGGCCCACCACCGAGGTCATCATGCTGACCGGACACGCCAGCATCGACGCGGCCATGCAGGGCATGGGCTGCGGGGCCTTCGACTACCTGATGAAGCCCGCGGACCTCGAAGACCTGCTCTACAAACTCGAGGATGCGTATCGGAAGAAATCCCTGAACGAACGACGCCAGAACAACGGGTCCCCGGCCGACGGCCAGGCCTAGCCTCTCCCGGAAACCCGCGTGGCGAATTCACGTTTCTTCTTCGACGCCAACGATTCCACGCTGCTGCGCATCGTCAACGACGTCCTGCACCGCTCCGCGGAACGGGCCAGCGTCCGCTCGCTGATCGACAGCTGCATGCATCCCCACGGCATCAAGGAGATGGCCGCTCCCGGCGTGCTGCGGGTGGCCTACGCCATCGCGAGCCTGCTGGGCTCCCTGGAGGGCGGCAAGGCCGCGGACCGGATCAGCGCCCTGCGCGCCCTCAGGGACGAAATCCTGCTCTCCAACACGTTCTACCTGCAGAAGAACACCTCGCGCGTCCTCCTGCAGATCATGAAAGAGCTGGTCCGGCACAAGGACGACGAGCGGGCTCAGTTGCGCCTGGCCCACGACTTCCGCATGGCCTCCTCGGGCAAGCCGCGCGTGGTGCGAGCGGAGCTGGAAAAATACCACCTCCTGGAAATGCCCGAGGAGTGGAACCAGCTGGCTTTCGACCACCACGTGCACGACGCCAACACCAAGGGCCGAAAATCCCCGACCCATCTGGTCATGGACGCCTGGATCAAGGGCATCCGCTTCCTGACCGTGGTCTACTACAACTACGTGGACTCCGAGGTGGCGAGAGAGTTGCTGGAAGCGGGGCGCATCCTGGACATGCACATCCGCATCGGCATCGAGGTCTCCTCGCGCTTCCGGGGCAAGTACGTCCGCGTCATCTGGGAGCCGCAAAGCTACACGGACCCCAAGTCCTTCCAGGCCTTTCTTGAGGAGCAGCCCGTGCGCGCCTTCATGAACGAAGGGCGCCAGATCTCTGCCTACCAGCAGAAGTACGTCTTCGAGGCCCTTGCGGCGTACAACCGCACCCACCGCGCCGCCATGGAGGAGGAATACGGTCTGACCCTGGACGAGCTCGACGTTGTGGGCTTCCGGGCCTTCGTGGGCACGGGCCAGCCGTCGCTCCTGCACCTGGCCAAATACATCCAGAGCGGACTGCAGCCCAGGCTGCAGGACGCCGCGCGCCACATGGCCCGGGAATACTCCCAGGCCGGCCCCGAGCGCCGCCGCGAACTGCAAAAGCGCCTCGACGCCCTGAACTCCATCGATTCGGACCTGCTCATCTCGCGCTACCTGCAGCCCTGCCGCAACCCGGATCTGCACGACCCCACGGTGCCTCAGGACTCCGGCGAGGTGCCGCACCTGCTGCGCCTGCACATCGGGGAACTGCTGCCCAGGCTGGCCAAGTTCCACTCCAGCTCCCATTTCACTCTGAACCTGAGCAACCTGTCCACGGCTGACGCCCTGGAAATCCTCTACGATTGCCGGGGACACGTCAGCAACATCGAACTCTACAACCTCAAGGACGTGACCAGGGGCAAATGGTCCCTGGCCCCGACCGGCCAGAAAGGCTGCCCAGGGGACGCGGTCGACCTGATCAGCCCGGAACGGACCTGCGCCCAGATCGCCGAACTGCAGAAGGCCCTGAACGAGGACAACGTCATCGCCCTGAAGCGCGCCATCCGCGCCGTGATATGGTCCTTCGAGGAGGACCGGCTGGTGCTGTCCAACACGCTTGCCCTGGCGTGCGGCAGGGACGACCTGTCACGCATCGCGGAGATCGAGACGGAGCTTGCGGACATGGACGCCCGCAAGGACAAGCTGCTCGACATCCTGTTCGACATCGAGAACTTTCACCGCCACTACAAGTCCCGCCCCCTGGGATCGCGCATCGGCAGCGGCTCCACGGGACAGTCCCGTCACCTGTACGGCATGGGCGTGGTGGTGCTGGAAACCCTGCCCGCCCGGGCGCGCAAGATCGCCCTGAGCCAGGGCGGCCAGCGCAAACTCCTGCCCGTCACGGCCAGAATGACGATGCACACGCGGACCTGCTGCCACTGTCTGGCCGACGACACCCCGCTGCTGCGGACGGTGCGCAGGGTTCCGGGCCTGGAGCGCATCGGCTGCGGCATCAACCTGGAATGGTTTCTGGACCGCATCGACATCCACCCCAAGCGGCCGGGCAACATCGTCACCCTGGGCGGCGTTCAGCTGGAACACGACAACGGCCTGCGCCTCACGGAGACGACCGGCGAGACGGCCGCTCCCCTCTCCCTCAAGTACATGAACACGGCCCTCAAGAACGGGCTGAAGATTCTGGCCGGTTTCATCCCGGCCTTCCTGACCTTCGCCCTGACCAAGGACTGGTGGGTGCTGGCGTATATGGGCGGCTTCATCTGGTTCGGCATCACGGGCGTGCGCAACGTCCTGCAGGCCGTGCTCGGCGGCGGGGGCCTGCGACGTTCGCCCCTGGTGCAGTGGAATTCGCTGATCAGCTGGAGCCGAATCGCCGACGACCTGCTGTTCACGGGCTTCTCAGTCCCTTTGCTGGACCTTCTGGTCAAGACCATCATCCTGGACCGGACCTTCGGCGTAACCACGGCCACGGACCCGATGCTGCTGTTCGCTTCCATGGCCCTGGCCAACGGCATCTACATCTCGAGCCACAACACGTTCCGCGGCCTGCCCCGCGCCGTGATCCTGGCCAACTTCTTCCGCAGCATCCTGTCCATCCCGCTGGCCGTGCTGTTCAACAGCTCCCTGGCCGGCGCCATGCACATGGCCATGGTCACGGGCGTGGAGGACATCCTGCAGAAATGGGCGGCCATCGTCTCCAAGTTCGCCTCAGATTGCGTCGCGGCCATCATCGAGGGCCTGGGCGACCGCCACAACAACGTCCGTACCCGCCTGGCCGACTATCGCGCCAAGCTGGTCGGCATGTACGACGCCTTCGCCCGCCTGGACGTGCTCTTCCCCGAGGAGGACGTGCTGGACATGCTGCAGTCGCCCAAGATGTTCATCGAAACCATCTCCTACGAGGCCCGCGACCTGGAAAAGGTGCTCATCGTCAACGCCCTGGACTGCATGTACTTCTGGCTCTACCAGCCGCGGGCCGCCAAGGCCCTGGAGATCATCTCCCGGGACATGAGCAAGGAGGAATGGCTCATCTTCCTGCGCTCCCAGTATGTGCTCAACCGCTACCGGGAGATCAGCCAGATGTTCGTGGACGGGTTGGTGGGCAAGAACTTCTCCAAGGCTCTGGCGTTCTACCTGGACCGCTCGGACAGATACCTGCGCGACATGGAGGAGATGACGAAAAGCAGGAAGCTGCGCTGAGGGGGACGTGGTCCATTACTGGACACCTGTCCGGCGTGGGCAGATCTCGTCAGCTCCACTTCCGGTCCAGCATCAGGTGCGAGAAATACCCGACCACGGCCGCACCGTAGAACGGGGCCATGGCCCTGGGCGCGGCGTCGTAAAGCCAGATGGGGAACAGGGCAAGGGGCAGGGGGATGAGGAGCATGGCCCACCAGGTGTGGGTCCAGCCGCGATGGGAGCCGATGGCGGGGAACATGGCCGCGAAACCGAGAACAGCGGCCCATTTGTAGTGCCCCTGCACGATGAGGGCGAAATCCAGGACCGCCAGGGTCAGATAGAAGATGTGCTGGCCGCGCGAGTCCGTGTCCACGTCCGGGAACAGGCTGCCCAGCAGCACCAGGGCGCCGAGAACGGCCATCCGGGGCATGTCGGGGACGTACGTCCCGCTCCATATCAACCCGCCCAGCACCGCCGCGCCCGTCAGCGCCCCGCCGACGAGATGTCCCTTGTATCCCGGCACGCGAACCTCCGAAAATGCAAAGGCCCGGACAAGCCGGGCCCTTGCGGTCGATGACAAGCTCCTACATGGCGTCGCCGGCGTCCAGCTCGGCGATGGTCCTGTCGATGGACTCGCGCAGCTCCTGCGGCAGCCCCATGATCTCCACGTTCAGGAACCCGCGCACGATGGTCGAGGTGGCCTCCTCCTCGTCCAGGCCGCGGGCCATGAGGTACTCGATCTCCTCCTGGGCGATCTTGCCCACGGCCGCCTCGTGGGACAGCTCCACGCCGGGCACGCGGCCCTGCAGTTCGGGGATGGCGTGGATGATGCCTCCGCCGAGGATCAGGCCCTTGCACTCCAGGTGTCCGCGGGCCGGCACATCGTTGCCGATGATCTCGCCGCGGGCCACGATGGTGCCGCCGGTGGTGATGGTGCGGGAGATGATCTCGCCGCGCGTGTTCGGGGCGTTCAGCACGATGCGGTTGCCCGTGTCCACGTGGGACCCTTCGGGCGTGACGATGACGGAGTTGAAGCGCGCCACGGCGCCCTCGCCGTTCAGGTGGATGGTCGGGTAGGACTGCACGGACCGGACCTTTTTCAGCAGCACGTAGTTGTTCTGCAGGACGCCGTGCTCCTCGACGATGCCCACGGTGCGCGGCCGGACCACGACGTCTTCGCCCCAGTTGTGGACCATGGTGAAGGTCAGCTTGCCGCCCTTCTTGATGTAGAACTCCGAGATGCCCAGGTGCAGGGCCGAGGTCACGCCGTGGGACGTGGCGCAGCCGGTGATGATGTGGACCTCGGAGTCCTCCTCCACCACGACGATGTTGTGCACGTTCTGGCCCACGTTCTGACCCTTGATGAACAGGCAGGACTGGACCGGCTCGGCCACCTTGGCGCCCTTCTCGGTGCGGATGAAGTAGCCGCCGTGCAGCTCCTCGCGGGCCGCGGCGCGGGTGAATTCGTCCTTGTCGGGGTCCATGGCCTTCCAGAAGTACTCGGGCAGGCCGTCGTACTTCTTGAGCGCCTGGCGGATGCCCAGCACCTCCACGCCCTTGGCGGACGTCCTGCAATGCACGGTGGAGTGGTCGAACTGCAGGAAGGTGCCGGCGCGCTGGTCTTCGGCGTCCACGTCCACGCCGACCATGCGCAGCTCGCGCTTGCTGTCCTCGGACAGGGTCGACAGGTCGGGCAGGTCGGCGCTCTGCTGGCCGGAAAAGGCGTAGGAGTTCAGATCGACCAGGGTTTGGTTCAGTTCAGACATCTGATGCACTCCTTGTAGCCGTACTTGCTGATATGATCCAGAATGTCGCGCGGCCGCGTGGGGCGGGTGTCGCAGCACAGCACGCCGTTGTACATGACCTGGCCGCGGTCGGCGTTGACGTAGTCGAGGATGTAGCCCGTGTGGGTGATGATCAGGCCGGAGGTCTTGTTGCTGCGGCGCAGGTCGCGCATGCAGGTGTCCGGCTTGGGCTCGGCCGCGCCGTCCAGCAGCGCCCGGGCCGTGTGGCCGATGAGGGCCATGTTTTCGAGGTCCACGCCCGACTCGGGCTCGTCGAAAAGCACGAGGCTCGGATTCTGGGCCATGAGCTGCAGCAGCTCCGAGCGCTTGATCTCGCCGCCGGAGAAGCCGGAGTTGATGTCACGCTCCAGGAAATCAGCGAAATTGACGGTCTTGGCCATGGCGTCCACGTCCACCTCGCGGCCCCTCGCGCACATGGAGACCAGATGCCGGGTCTTGAGGCCGTGGATGGTCGGCGGCCGCTGGAAGGACATGCCGATCCCCAGGCGCGCGCGCTCGTAGGTCGGCATGGCGGTGATGTCCGTGCCCTTGAAGACGATCCGGCCGGCCGTGACCGTGTAGCCGGAAAAGCCCATGAGGGTCATGAGCAGCGTGGTCTTGCCGGACCCGTTGGGGCCGAAGAGGATGAAGGTTTCGCCTTCGTCGATGTTCAGGTTGATCCCCTTGAGGACTTCCCGTTCGCCGATACTGACATGCAGGTTTTCGATCTGAAGCATATTGGCATCCCTATGGTGGTATGAAGAGCGGCCCGGAGGGCTCGTCAAGGCAAGAGATTGCGCTTAATGGAGGCGGCCCCAAATGTCCAGCCGCCCTAGTTCCACTCCTTGAACGATTCCGAACGGTAGCAGTAATAGCAGCGCGAATCGTCGCGGAAGAAGCGCAGCAGCACCATGCCGGCCACGAACCCGCCGATGTGCGCCCACCATGCCACTCCGCCGCCGCCTGCCGGGGCGAGCATGCCGGAGAAGACCTGGGTCAGGAACCACGCCCCGAGGTAGAAGACCGCCGGCAGTTCGAAGATGAAGGGAATGATCAGCACCGGCAGGAAGGTCACGACCTTGGCGTGGGGGTAGAGAAAGAAGTAGGCGCCCATGACCCCGGCGATGGCTCCCGAGGCGCCCACGACGGGCACCGTCGAATTCGGGCTCGTGACCATGTGCACTCCGAGCGCGCACAGGCCGCAGAGCACGTAGAAGATCGGGAAGCGCACGGGCCCCATGACGTCCTCGACGTTGTCGCCGAAGATCCACAGGGTCCACATGTTGACGATGAGGTGCAGCCAGCCCGAATGCAGGAACATGTGCGAGAAGAGCGGCAGCCAGGCGTTTTCGGGGTAGCCCTGCCACATGGCCCACTCGGGGTGGAAGAAGCGGGCCGGGACCACGCCGAGGAGATGGAAGAGCCTGAATTCCTGGGCCGGCGACAGGCCGACGAAGAGCAGGAACACGATGACGTTGACCCCGAGCAGGGTCCACATGACGTACGGCTTGTGCCGGGAAGGGATGTTGTCGCGCAGAGGGAGCATGGTCAGTCCGTTTCGTCGAAGGTGTCGGGGTGTTCGAAGAGGTCGCGCAACGTCTCCATATCCCGTTCGGAGCGGGTGCGCAGCATGGCACGGACCACGGCGAGCATGGATTCGGCGCGGGTCTTCAGTTCGTCCAGGGAGCCGGAGTTGTCGATGACCAGATGCGCGGCGCGCACCTTCCTCGCCTGGGACCATTGCCAGGAGTCGATCTCGGCGATGCGTTCCTCGGACCAGCCCCGTCCTCGCAGGCGCTCATTGCGCACCTCGTCGGGACAGAAGACCGTCGCCACCAGGTCCGTCTCGCCGGTCAGCCCGGCCTCGCACAGCAGCGGGATCTCGGCCAGGGTCACGTCCTCGTCGTGGCGTGCCCTGAACTCGGCCAGGGCGTGGCGGACCAGGGGGTGGACCAGGCGCTCAACCTCCCGGCGCAGGCTCGGGTCCTGCATGGCCTCGCGCAGGCGGTCCTTGTCGATGCCGCCGCCCGGCGCGGAGAACCGCTTCCCGAAGTGATGCTCCAGGATGGCGCAGCCCTCCCCGCCGCGGGCGTAGGACCCGGCCACGACCCGGTCCGCGCAGAAGACCGGCACGCCCGCCTCCTCCACTGCGGCCCGCACCGTGGACTTGCCGCTGCCGACGGCCCCGGTCAGGCCGATGCAGACCCGCTCCCGGGAAAGTTCATGCAACACGTGAAGAAAATCGTCCGGCGGCGGAACCGAAAAGGAAAGCTCCTCGCCGCCTGCGGGATGCAGGAAGCGCAGCCGCCAGGCGTGCAGCATCTGCCGCGGGGCCCGGGCGGCCGTCTTCCTGTCGGCGTAGACGGCGTCGCCGAGCAGCGGGTGGCCCAAGGCGGTCATGTGCACGCGGATCTGGTGGGTGCGGCCCGTGAGGATGCGCACCCGCACCAGGGAGGCGCTGCGGTCCGGAGCCGTCCACACGAGCCGGTAGCGGCTTTCGGCCGCCCGCCCGCCCCGCTCGGCCACGGCCATGCGCGTCTTGATGGTCGGGTGGCGGTCCAGGGGCAGGGTCACGACGCCCGATGACGGCGGCACCCCGGCCACCAGGGCCAGATATTCCTTGGACACGTCGCGCGAGGCGAAGCTCTCGGACAGGGTCTGCCTGGCCGGCTCGGACAGGGCCAGGACCATGAGGCCCGAGGTATCCTTGTCCAGACGATGGACCACGCCGGGACGCTGTCCGCCCAGGGCCGGCAGGGACGGGAAACGGGCGACGGCCCGGTGCACCAGGGTCGAACCGGTCACGGAAGGGGCGGGATGAACCGTCAGCCCCGCCTCCTTGTCCACCACGGCGAGATGCTCGTCGGCGTACAGGACGCACAGCGGGCCTTCGTCGGGGACGATGTCCGAATCCGGGAACTCGGGCAGCAGGCTCAGCACCTGGCCCGGAAGAACCTTTGTCGCCGGCTTGGCGCAGACCCGCCCGTCGATGCGCGCACGCCCATCCCTGATCCAGGTCTGGACCCGGCTGCGGGTCACGCCCTCCTCGTCCAGGGCTCCCTGCCAGAAGGCATCAAGCCTCAGGCCTCCGTCGGCCGCCTGGACCTTCTCCACAATTTCCTGCATGTCCTTTTCCTGTTTCGGTATCTCTCACGCCCCTGTGGACGAACGTTCTTCTTTCCGCAAAATGCGTATGCGGCTTTGGCAGCCCTGACAACAAAAAGGCGGCCCCGCGAGGAGCCGCCTTAGAGTGATCGGAAGGAGCGAAGGCTTACTTCTTCTTGTACACGCCCTTCAGCTCGGCTTCGATGCGGCGGTTCTGGGCCCGGCCGGCTTCGGTGTCGTTGGTGGCGATGGGCTTGCTCTCGCCGTAACCCTTGGAGGAGAACAGCTTCTCGTCCAGGCCGAAGTTCTTGACCAGGTAGTCGCGCACGCTCTTGGCGCGGCGGTCGGACAGCTTCAGGTTGTAGGCGTCGGAACCGATGGAGTCGGTGTGGCCGGCGATCTCAACCACGGTGAAGGACTGCTGCTTCTTCATGTACGCGGCGAAGTCCGCCAGGACCTGATGGTACTCGGGCTTGACGTTGTACTTGTCGAAGTCGAAGTTGACCATGAGGCGCACGACATCGGGGATCGGGCAGCCGTTGGAATCGACGGCCAGGCCCTTGATGGTGTCGGGGCACTTGTCGACGCAGTTGCCCACGCCGTCGCCGTCGTCATCGAGGGCGCAGGGGTCGGAAGCTTCGTCGTAGAACACGTCCTTGACGAACTGCTTCATGGCGGCGTCATCGGCCAGCTGCGCGGCTGAAACGCCGACGCCGCAGGGCTTCAGGGCGGTGATGTCGTCCAGCAGCTTCTGGTTGCCGTCCACTGTGTCGGCGAAGCTGATGGTGTGGAAGCACACGTTGTACTTTTCGGCCATGGCGGCCGCGGTCTTGAGGGTATCGGTGCCGACGTTCTCCTGCCCGTCGGACACGATGATGACGGCGTTGCGGCCGGAGGCGCCCTGCAGGGCGGGCTCAAGGGCCTTCAGGCCCTCGGACAGCGGGGTCGGGTTGCTGCCGATCACGGTCGGGACCTTGTCGATGGAGGCGCCGTAGGAAGCGGCGGCAAAGGGTTCGAGGGCCTGGATCTGCTTGGCGTAGGCAGCGAGGCTCAGGCCGCCGTTATAACCCAGTTCGGGGATCATGGCGTTCATGCGTTCGAGGATGCTCTTGGCCAGAACGATTTTCTTGTCCTTGGTCCCTACGTACTTTTCATCCATGGAGCCCGAACGGTCCACGAGGATAATGAAATTGTCCACTTTCTTCACATACTTCTCGGCGGCGAAGCCGGAAGAAACGGCCAGCGCCACCAGCACCAGACTCAAAAGGATCAGCTTCGTTGCTTTCATAGGCTCACTCCCCTGTTTGCGGTTCCGTTTGAAATGATGAATTACCAATACTCCTATGGCTCCTATTGTTATGACTTTTACAGTTTGTTGTCAAAGCCCCACTCAGAAGAAATGAAAATTCCCTACATTCTGGACCGGACTTGACCGGAATTAAGACTGGGGGGAATATCGTATTCCCATGACGGACATACCCACCATGCAATCGCCCGAGCGGATCATCCTGCACCTCGACATGGATGCATTCTTCACCTCCGTGGAACAGGCGGACAACCCCGAACTGCGCGGCAAGCCCGTGGTCATCGGCCAGTCCCTGCGCGGCGTGGCCTCGGCGGCATCCTACGAGGCCAGACGCTACGGGGTGCGCTCGGCCATGCCCATCGTCCAGGCCAGAAAGCTCTGCCCGCACGCAGTCTTTCTCCCCGGGCGCATGTCCCGCTACCGGGCGGTTTCGGGACAGGTCATGGACGTCATGCGCGGCCTCTGCCCGGTCGTGGAACAGGCCTCCGTGGACGAGGCCTACGCGGACGTGAGCGGCACGCGCCGCGCCCTGGGCGCCCCGGAGGATTTGGCGCGCCGGCTCAAGTCCGAAATTCTGGAACGGACCGGCCTGACCTGCTCCGTAGGCATCGCCCCCAACAAGTTTCTGGCCAAGATCGCCTCGGACTGGGACAAGCCCGACGGACTGACCGTCATCCGGCCGTCCGACGTCCCGACCTTCCTGCACGACCTGCCCCTGGGCAAGATTCCGGGGGTGGGACCGCGCATGCTCGAAGAGCTCGCCCACATCGGGATGAGGAACGTGTCCGACGTCCTGGCTCACCCTCGCGAGCATTGGGAGCGGAGCCTTGGCCGGCGCGGCGCGTTCCTGCACGACCGGGCACTGGGTCTCGACGACTCGCCCGTGGTGCCGCACAGCGACGCCAAGTCCTGCAGCGCCGAAAACACCCTGGACCGCGACACTCTGGACCGGGCGCTGCTGGAGCGCTGGCTCCTGACACAGGCCGAGCGCGTCGGGAGGGAACTGCGGTCCATGGACAAGAAAGGGCTGACGGTCACCCTCAAGATCAAGTTCCACGACTTCACGGCCATCACCCGCAGCAAAACCCTGCTCAGGCCCACGGACATCACCGCGGAGATTTACCAGGCCGCGCGCCGACTCCTGGCCTCCGAAAAACTGCCCAGGCCCGTTCGGCTCATCGGCCTGGGCGTGTCCAATTTCCGGGCCGTGCAGGCCGCCCTTCCCCTGGCGGAAGACCCCGGCCGGGGACGCGACCGGCAGTTGGACCAGGCCATGGACCGCATCCGGGACAAATTCGGGTCGAAGATCATTCTGCGCGCCGACGCGGCGTCCAGTGGAGCCGAGGCCGTCGAGGATCTCCTGTCCCGCAAGAACCGCATTTCCGACGACGAATAATGCTTGCCAAAGAAGATTTTTCTTGCTTGGAAGTCCGAATTCGAACTTCAAGCAGGAAGGATACCAGATGTTTTCCCACGCCATCACCCGCGTCCCCGGCCCGGACTACCCCCAGGGCCTGACCACCTCCGCCGCGGCCGCCCCGGACATGGACCTGACCCTGTCCCAACACGCCGCCTACGTCGACTGCCTGCGCTCCCTCGGCCTCACGGTCACGGTGCTCCCGGCGGCCCAGGGCTTTCCCGACGCCTGCTTCGTGGAGGACACGGCCGTGGTCGTGCGCGAAGTCGGCGTCATCACCCGCCCCGGCGCGCCGTCGCGCACGGGCGAGACGGCCTACATCGAGGAGGCGCTCTCAGCCCACCGTCCCCTGGCGCGCATCGAGGCGCCCGGCACCCTGGACGGCGGCGACATCCTGCAGGTCGGCAAACGCTTCTTCATCGGCGTCTCGGACCGCACCAACGACGAGGGCGCGCGCCAGCTGGCCGCCATCCTGGGCGCCCACGGCTACGCGAGCGACGTCATCCGCGTCGCGGCCGGACTGCACCTGAAGTCGAGCCTCAACTATGTCGGGGCGGACACCATGCTGGTCACGGCGGACTTCGCCGGCCACCCGGCCATCGCAGGCTATCGCCAGATCGTCTGCCCCGCGGGCGAGGAGTACGCGGCCAACACCCTGCTCGTGAACGGCACCCTGATCATGCCCACCGGCTACGCCCGCACCCGCGCCCTGCTCGCCCCCCTGGGCCTGCCCATTGTCGAACTGGACACGAGCGAGTACCGCAAGATGGACGGCGGCCTGACCTGCCTGTCCCTGCGCCTCGAACCGCCCCTTCCTTGAATTTTTCGCCTTCCCGGCGTACGGGAAGCAACGCGAGGGAACATCATGGAACTGCTCAAAGACCGTTACAGGCGTGAATTCGTGGAAGTCGCCTGCCCCAAGTGCAAGCAGACGAAAATCATCTGCCTGCCCGAGGAGGAAATCCCGATGTGCGAATTCTGCAAGGTGCGGATGATCATCAAAGAGGTCCTGACCGAGGGCAAATACTGAACTCGGGCACGTTTTCCAACCAACGAGGAGGCATTATGCGTTTTGTGACGAAAGTTGTTGTGGCCCTGCTCCTGACCGCCTTCGCGGCCATGCCTGTTCTCGCCGCCGACCACGAGCTGGCCGAGAAATCCACCCTGAACGAAATCCTGAAGCGCGGCGAACTGCGCGTGGGCCTCGACGCCGGCTACATGCCCTTCGAGATGACCGACAAGAAGGGCGAGATCGTCGGCTTCGACGTGGACATGGCCAAGGAAATGGCCAAGGCCATGGGCGTGAAGCTGAAGATCGTCAACACCGACTACGACGGCATCATCCCGGCGCTGATGTCCGACAAGTTCGACATCATCATCTCCGGCATGACAGTGAATCAGGAACGCAACCTGCAGATCAACTTCGCCGAGCCCTATATCGTCGTCGGCCAGGCCATCCTGCTGAACAAGAAGCATGAAGGGACCATCAAGTCCTACAAGGACCTGAACGATCCCAAGTACACCGTCGCCTCCCGCATCGGCACCACCGGCGAGCAGGCCACCAAGCGCATGATCCCCAAGGCCCAGTACAAGAGCTTCGAGAAGGAGTCCGACGGCGCCATGGAAGTGGTCAACGGCCAGGCCGACGCCTTCGTCTACGACCTGCCCTTCAACGTCGTCTTCATGGCCCAGCAGGGCGGCAAGAACCTGGTCCTGCTGGACAAGGTCTTCACCTACGAGCCCCTGGGCTTCGGCATCAAGAAGGGCGACCCCGACTTCCTGAACTGGCTGGACAACTTCCTGGCCCAGATCAAGAACGACGGCCGCTACGACGACATCTACAACAAGTGGATCAAGGGCACCGAGTGGCTCAAGGACGTGCAGTAAGCAAGCATAAGGGATCCGGCTCAAGGGCCGGATCCCTCGTTTTTACGATTCATCAGCAGCAGGACGGATAATGGCCACGTACACGGGACTCGACCGGCCCAAGAGCAAACTTTACTACCAGTTCTGGAGCATCGTCTTCATCCTCGGCCTGTGCGGCAGCATGGCCCTCCTCTACTTCGCCACCAAGAAGGTGGAGTACATCTGGAGATGGAACCGCGTGCCGCAGTATTTCCTCTATGAGGAAAAGGTGACCATCCGCGCGGAGATGGAAGGCAAGATCGTCTCCATCGACCCGGCAGGCGCCGAGGGCAAGAACGTGCGCGTCCTCGTCAGGGGCGACGACGGCGAGGAAACCCACGAACTGCCCAAGGAGTCGCTCCTGCTCTCCGCGGGCGACCACGTCTACGCAGGCGACAACATCGGCTACTACACCCACTGGAAGCCGGGCATCCTGGTCGAGGGCCTGTGGCTGACCCTGGAGGTCAGCTTCCTGGCCATCATCTTCGGCATCGTCCTGGGCCTGTTCACGGGTCTGGCGCGCATCTCCGACAACCCGGCCCTGCGCTGGGGCGCCATCACCTACATCGAGCTCATCCGCGGCTCGCCCCTGCTGGTGCAGATTTTTCTCTGGTACTTCGTGGTCGGCACGGTCATCAACTCCATCCTGGCCCAGTCGGGCCTGGGGCAGATCTCGCCCCTGTGGTTCGGCGTCATGGCCCTGGCCATCTTCACCGGCGCCTACACGGCCGAGATCGTCCGCGCCGGCATCCAGTCGGTTCACCGCGGCCAGATGGAGGCGGCCCGCTCCCTGGGCATGACCTACGCCCAGGCCATGCGCAAGGTCATCCTGCCGCAGGCCTTCCGGCGCATCCTGCCGCCCCTGGCCGGCCAGTTCATCAGCCTGGTCAAGGACTCCTCGCTCCTGGGCGTGCTGTCCATCCGCGAACTGACCAAGGCCTCGCGCGAGGTCGTGTCCTCGTCCCTGCAGCCCTTCGAGATCTGGATCGTGTGCGCGATCCTGTACCTGGTCCTGACCTTCACCCTGTCCATGTTCGTGCAGTATCTCGAACGCAAGGCCATCTGAGGAAAGCCATGCACACACCCCCCATCATCGACGTACAAAGCATCGACAAGTTCTTCTACACCCCCGAGCGGCTGCAGGCCCTGAACCGGGTCTCCTGCTCCGTGGCGCCGGGCGAGGTGGTCGTCATCATCGGGCCCTCGGGCTCGGGCAAGTCCACCTTCCTGCGCTGCCTGAACCGCCTGGAGTACGCCGATTCCGGGCACATCATCATCGACGGCGTGGACATCCTCGACCCCAAGTGCGACATCAACGCCATCCGCGCCGAGGTCGGCATGGTCTTCCAGTCCTTCAACCTCTTCCCCCACAAGACGGTCCTGGACAACCTGACCATGGCCCAGATGACGGTGCGGGGGCGCTCCAGGCAGGAAGCCGAGGCCAAGGGCATGGCCCTCCTGGAGAAGGTCGGCATCGCCGAGAAGTTCGCCGTCAAGCCGGACCAGCTCTCGGGCGGCCAGCAGCAGCGCGTGGCCATCGCGCGCTCCCTGGCCATGGACCCGAAGATCATGCTCTTCGACGAACCGACCTCGGCCCTGGACCCGGAGATGGTCGGCGAGGTCCTCGACGTCATGAAGAACCTGGCCCGCGAAGGCATGACCATGGTCGTTGTCACCCACGAGATGGGCTTCGCCCGCGAGGTTGCGGACCGGGTCCTTTTCATGGACAAGGGGGAGATACTGGAGCAGGGCGCGCCCGAACATTTCTTCACCGCGCCGACGCACGAAAGGACCAAGGAGTTTCTGGGGCAGATTCTGTAGACGTGAAACCGCCAACGGCATGAAGGAGCGCGCATGAGCAAGGTGTTGCAGAACCAGCTGGCCAAGACCATCAAGGAACAGGGGGACGTGGCCCGGGACATGGCCATCGCGGAGCTGAAGGACCTCAAGAAGGACCTTCTGGAACTGGAAAAGGCCCTGACCACGAAGAAGACGCCCGACCAGGGCCTGCTCATGGACATCTCCCACGGCGCCTTCGAGCTCTTCCGCACGGCCTCCATCGTCCTGGAAACGGACAACCTGCAGATCCAGCTCCAGGCCGCCGTCGAGGAAGGCCGCGACCTGGAATACCTCGAACGCAAGGGCGCCATGCTCCTGACCAAGCCCGAAGGCTGGCACTGGTTCTCCCCCAAGGGCGAAATGCTCTTCCTCGCGGCCCCCGGCGAAACCCACCTCGCTGCCCAGCGCCTGCAGGAGCGCATCAACCGCAAGACTCCCGCCAAACCGGCCCCCAAACCCCAGCCGACGCCTACGGAAGCGTAAGGGCAGGCAAACCCCGGACGCAAGAAAGCCCGCCGGACCGAAAGGTCCGAGCGGGCTTTTTCATTTCAGGGGTTACCGATGGAACAAATGCTCATCATGCTCCGCATGGCCGTCTTGGGTCTGCCGCGACCCGCTTTTTCGGCCCGAGCATCCGAGCCTCAACCTAGTCCAAGGAGGCAGCCTGAAGCATGTCGCAGGCCAGCATTCCCGGACGCGCACCTTGCGATGACGGACATGCCGACCTGCCGCGAAGAGTCTTCGACGCGGCAATCCATCTTCGGTTTTGGCCCGCACTGGCCGGGCCTTCCGGGCCCTACAGGATGTATCTCGTCAGATCCCGGTTCTCCTGCACGTCCTGCAGGGCATGGGCCACGTAGGCGCGGTCGATGGTCACGGTCACGCCGTCCATGTCCGGCGCCTCGAAGGACAGGTCGGCGACGATCTTTTCCATGATGGTGTAGAGCCGCCTGGCCCCGATGTTCTCGGTCTCCTCGTTGATCTTCTGGGCGAAGCGGGCGATCTCGTTCAGGGCCTCGTCGGTGTAGACGATGTCCACGCTCTCGGTGCCCAGCAGCGCCTTGTACTGCACGGTCAGGGCGTTCCTGGGCTCCGTCAGGATGCGGTAGAAGTCGTCGCGGGTCAGGGCCGAGAGCTCCACGCGCAGGGGGAAGCGGCCCTGCAGCTCGGGCACCAGGTCCGAGGGCTTGGACATGTGGAAGGCGCCGGCCGCGATGAAGAGGATGTGGTCCGTACGGACCATGCCGTACTTGGTGTTGACGGTGCTGCCCTCGACGATGGGCAAAAGGTCGCGCTGCACGCCCTCGCGGGACACGTCGGCCTTGCCGCTGCTCCCCCCGCCGCCGCAGATCTTGTCGATCTCGTCGAGGAAGACGATGCCCGACTCCTGCACGCGCTCGCGGGCGATCTCGTGGACCTTGTCCATGTCGATGAGGCGCTCGCACTCGGACTGGATGAGGATGTCGTAGGCGTTCCTGACGCGGACCTTCTTGGTCTTCTTTTTCTTGGGGAAGACCTTGGAGAGCATGTCCTGCATCTGCATCTCCATGCCCTCCATGCCCGGGATGGTCATGGCCTGCACCCCGCCCGAGGACTGCACCTCGACCTCCACCAGCCTGTCGTCGAGCTTGCCCTCGCGCCACAGCTGGCGCAGCTTCTCGCGCGTGGAGTCGGCGGCCCGGGACTCGGGGCCGATGTAGTCCACGCCGGCCGACTCCAGGGGCTTGGTCGGCAGGAGCACGTCCAGCAGGCGCTCCTCGGCCGTGGCCTCGGCGCGCACGCGGACCGTGGCCTCCTCCTCCTGGCGCACGAGGTTGACGCCGATCTCCATCAGGTCGCGGACGATGGACTCCACGTCGCGGCCCACGTAGCCCACTTCCGTGAACTTGGTGGCCTCTACCTTGAGGAAGGGCGAACCGGCCAGCTTGGCCAGCCGCCGGGCGATCTCGGTCTTGCCCACGCCCGTGGGCCCGATCATGAGGATGTTCTTGGGCGCGATCTCCTCGGCCAATTCGGGGTCGAGCTGGCGGCGACGCCAGCGGTTGCGCAGGGCGATGGCGACCATGCGCTTGGCCTGGTTCTGGCCGACGATGTACTTGTCCAGTTCGGACACGATCTCTCTGGGGGTCAGGGTATTGTTCATCAGGCGTTCCTGGTCACGGTCTCGAAGACCACGCGGTCGTTGGTGAAGACGCAGATTTCGGCCGCGATCTCCATGGAGCGGCGCGCGATCTCCTCGGCCGAAAGGTCGGTGTTGCGGCGCAGGGCGCGGGCCGCGGACAGGGCGTAGGCCCCGCCGGAGCCGATGGCGGCCACGCCGTCGTCGGGCTCGATGACGTCGCCGGTGCCGCTGAGCATGAGGATGGTCTCGGCGTCGGCCACCAGCAGCATGGCCTCCAGCCGGCGCAGGTATTTGTCGTTCCTCCAGTCCTTGGCCAGCTCCACGCTGGCGCGGACGAGGTTGCCGCCGAATTCTTCGAGTTTCGCCTCAAATTTCTCGAACAGGGTGAAGGCGTCGGCCGTGGACCCGGCGAAGCCGCAGACGATGCGGTCGCGGTAGAGCCGGCGGACCTTGCGGGCCCCGTGCTTGACGACGATGGCCTGGCCGAGGGTGACCTGCCCGTCGCCGGCGATGGCCACGCCGTGGTCGTCCTTGACCGCGAGAATGGTGGTTCCGCGCATTTCTGGCATGTTCTCTTCCTTGTTGTGCGCCCGGCGGGCGCGTGAGTGAAAAATCAAAAATGGGCACTCCCCCGCCCTTGTCAAGGCAATGCCCCGGATTTGCCGGAAAAACGGGCGGTTGCGGGACGAGTGAAAAAATTTTCAGCATACGTAAAAAACTGCTTGACGATCGGACGTCATGCACATAGAAACCGACTTCTCGACGCGCCCGTAGCTCAGTTGGATAGAGTGCCTGACTACGAATCAGTAGGTCGCATGTTCGAATCATGCCGGGCGCACCATGAGCGAAACAAAGGAGCAAACAGCGTTTGCTCCTTTTTTCTTACCCTTGCCAGTCGTGAAAACGGTCTTATTGATATGACCGTGTTCTTTGAAATGGGGCCGCCCTGGTTTCGACGGGGATGATGAGGCCAAAGTCGCAGGTCGAGGCGCTGGGAGGTCCTCGTTAAAACCCAGCACACACATAATTGCCAACGACAATTATGACTACGCAATGGCTGCCTAATTAATTAGGTAACCCTTGCATGACGACACAGATCGTCACATCCGTGCGGTGGATGTCTGATAAGCCGTATCCGGGTGTCAAACCCCATCAGGCTGGCGAAAGGCCGCTGTCTGGACAGCCAATCGCGAGACTGCATCCGGGCTGGTTTTCGGGACGCCTGTTCATGGGCTCCCCCGAAGGCGAGATGCAGAACATGAACTAAACCTGTAGAAGCTTTGCGCGGAGCATTCTCGGACGGGAGTTCGATTCTCCCCGGCTCCACCAGCAACAAAATTTGCCCACGAAAGTGGGCTTTTTTTGTGCCCGAGTTTCAATACCAGGGATAAATCTTGGTTCTGCTAGAATTTTTACACACTACCCGACATTCACCCCGCCTTGACTGCTTCAGCATCTTTCCGCAGCAAGAAAACTCGAAAAGTAACCCGTCTTGCGGGTGGCCACGTTCATAGGCAGCCGGAGGATCGGTTAAACGCGCGACTGCCATGCCAACCGCATCACCAACCGTCTAGCCATTACATGTAGCCCCCCCTTCATAATCTACAAATGCTTACCTGACCGGACTTCGAAAGCGGATTTTTGTTTGTCCCTGACTGTATGACAACAATTTTTGCTGACCGTTACGGAAAAGCATGATAAGAGACCAAAAAAAATTTTGAGGAGCCTATGCAAAAAACGCTTCTGTTGTTGGCCATCATTTCTGCTTTGACTGCAGGGTGCTTCAACCTGGCCACCCCGCCTTCCCAAATTTCCGGTGCCTACACTTCGGAGGTGAGATACCAGAATTACACGTGTGAGCAGCTTTCTGCAGAGCTGAGCTCACTGGCACGACGAGAGAATCAACTTGTGGTGGCGCAAGAGCAGAGGCGTCAGACAAGCATGATCCAAGCGTTTTGGATTGGCTATGGAAACGGGGATGGTATCGAAGCGGCAGAACTGGCCAACGTCCGTGGTGAAAAAGAGGCCGTCCGAAAAGCCATCGACATGAAAGGGTGCGGAACACAAAGAACCGTTGCCTCCAGAAAGAGCCCCGCTCAATCTACTGGCCCGCTTCGCCCGGAGATCAAAAGAGATTTGGAGACCATCGAACAATGGCGCGCTGCTGGTATCCTCACAGAGCAGGAAGCCGAAGATTTGAGACAGCAAGCGTTGCACCCCTAAGTCCCCACGCCCGCAACTGATAGACCAGAGCATCCGCAGGCTTTTTTTCCGTTGCGGCCGTGCTCGAACGTTCTTAACCAAAGTACGTTCCAACAGAATTTGTTATTGCCTACACGCCATTGCTCTCCGTCTGGAGCGCCATCTGTAAGACCGTCTGACAACATTTCTTGCTGACTGAAGTTTCGAGGCGTGGCAGGTGACTGGAAAAAGGGTGGAGGTCAACATGGAGGGTTTGTTCGCCGCGGGCGGCTTGATCTGGATCGTGATGTTCATCGTTTGTCTCTGCATCGCAATCGCCCCACTCATTATCTGGAGAAACACAAACAGAACGAACAGACTCTTGGCAATCATCGCCATGAAGGTTGGCGCAGACACAGAAGAGATCTGTTCCGTTCTGAGTGGTGGTCGCGTTCAGTTTTCACCAAAGGCGTTTGAAAAATTCTGTCCGACATGCGGAGCAATCCGCCCAGCTGCAGAACGGGTATGTAAGTTCTGTTGCCATGAGAACGCGATAGCTCCGCGGAAGATAGCATGTCCCGATTGTGGTCAGGACATCACTCACATGCCATCAGAATGCCCAAAGTGCGGAAAACGATTCACATACAAGACCAAATAAACGGAGGCCCCGCATGATCCCGGGCTGCATCACCATCCTCATCATTCTCGCGCTATTTTCCGGCCTTCAGGGCTTCCTGACGCTGGCCCAGGCACAGTCTTCCATGCACCAAATCTACGGAGCAGCATGGTGGACTGTATTCGCCGTTTCTGTTGGCGGCATCGGCACCATGTACGCCGTCTGGAGCCTGACCGACTACTTCAAGCAGATCCGAAGGCCTCCAGACAAAAAGACCTCTGAATAGCCTGACTGACTCCTGCGGACATATTTTGGCCGAGAAATCAAAGCCTGTATGGCAAGAATGCTTCTGATCTAGGGCGGAGGCATGCAACCGGCGCGGAAAACGGGGGTCGCAAGTATGGGCAAAGTGGACATGAATGGGCAGCCTGTCGTGCGCAGCGCCGCATCCAGGGCTAGGCTCATGGACAGAAGTTTGGACGAACTCGTGGGCTTTTGCAGAGGAACCATTGCAGACGGAATCCTAAACCAATCGGAAGCGGAATGTCTCCTGGCATGGATCAACCGCCACCCGGAACTCGCCACGACATTTCCGGCAAATGTTCTCTTTGCGAGGTTGACGGACGCACTTGAAGACGGCCGGCTGGACAACGATGAGGCCAAGGACGTCTTTGAACTCATCGCGGAATGCGTTGGTGCCAGCGGCGATCTATCCATGGAGCCATGTACCACTACCTTGCCTCTGGACAATCCCCCGCCTGAACTACTTTTCCCAGACAGAAACTTTGTGTTGACCGGCAAGTTTGCCTGGGGACCGCGTCAAGACGTTGCCAATGTCATCGAATTCCTTGGCGGGTGCGTGAAGGCCAATGTCAGCGGCATGGTCGACTACCTTGTTTGTGGTCATTTCGGCTCAGCGGACTGGATTCACTCAAGCCATGGGAGAAAGATCGAGGCCGCAATGAATTACCGAGAACAGGGATATGATATCTTCATCATCTCGGAGCGATATTGGGCCAACATCATTCGGGACAAAATTTAGGGGGTGCAATGGATCGTCACCAGCAGGCATCCAGCGCGGTCATTGTCCTGTTCCTCGTCGTTGGCGCGCTGGTTCTTGCGGTTCTTGTTGTCCGCGCCATTGTAAAGCCTTCTCCCGTGGGCACACAGAGAGTTGAGGCTGTCCAACGACATCAGCAAGTCCTAAATCCAGAGCCCATCACAAGGGCTATCTCGCAAGACAGCTTGCCGAGTTCTCAAGATCAGGCGCGGGCTTTGTTGGCAATGATGGCAGAGGCCCCGGGCCACGTTGAATACAGGGTCACATATCAGGCCGAAGGCGAGGCCACGGTTGTGGGTTGCGACCTTCAAAGGGGCGTTTTGGTGCGCGTCCACCAGAGGGCAAGCGGGAAAGGCTCCCAGGAAGTCTGGAGCGGACATATCGTTGAGCGAGTCAGTGCCGCTGCCGGCGGCGGAACGCTGAACGACACCCCCGATGGAAAGATCCCCGGGACGTTCGAATCCTTTTGAACCGCCCCGGACAGTGCGTTGCAGGCGCTGTCTTCCACTACGAATTCGAATTCATCCATCCCTTCGCCGACGGAAACGGGCGCATGGGGCGCCTCTGGCAGAGCCTGATTCTGGCCCGCTGGAATCCCCTTTTTGCCGACATCCCGGTGGAGAGCCTGATCTTCGAACACCAGGCCGAGTACTACCAGGCCCTCCAGGAAAGCACCCGGCAAACCGATTCCGCGCCCTTCATCGCCTTCATGCTGCGGATGGTTCTGGATGCGGTGACCAGCTCGACCCCGGAAGTTGCACAGGAAGTCACCCCGCAAGTTCGACTGCTCTCGGCTCTTGCCGGGGAGATGCCCCGGCAGCAGCTCAAAGAGGCGCTCGGGCTGAAAGACGATGAGCATTTCCGCAAAGCCTATCTCCTCCCCGCTTTGGGGGCCGGTCTGATCGAAATGACCATTCCTGACAAGCCGCGGAGCAGCAAGCAGAGATATCGCCTGACCGACAAGGGCCATCAGATTCTGGCCCAACACGGCGGCAAAAACTCGCGACAAACTCGCGACATGGCTTGTGACATCGAGCTGTGAAAAAGCGATGACAAGGGCAGTGACACCTTGCCATCCCGTGAAACAGTTCGCTGGAATATAGCGCATCGTCGAGTGATGGAAGCCCCCCCGGCGACCATCCGGCTGCCGGGCGGGCTTTCGTTGTTTCGACCGCCGGCGGGATTGACCGGGGTTTGTGCTCGCGGGGAGATTCAGGCGACCTTGAAGAAGGCGACGTTCTCCTGCAGCTGCTCGGCCTGGGCCGAAAGTTCCACGGCGGTGGCGGCAAGCTCTTCGGACGCGGCCGCGTTCTGCTGGACCACGGAATCCAGCTGGTGAATGGCCTTGTTGACCTCGAAGGCGCCGGTGGTCTGCTCCATGGAGGCCGTGGAGACGTCCTGCACCAGCCACGATGTCTTTTCGATGTCCGGAACGATCTCGGCAAGCATCTTCCCGGCCATATCCGCGATGGCCTCGCTCCGGGAGGCCAATTCAACGATCTCGCCGGCGGCTGCCTGGGAGCGCTCGGCGAGCTTGCGCACCTCGGAGGCCACGACGGCAAAGCCTTTGCCCGCTTCGCCGGCGCGAGCGGCCTCGATGGCGGCATTGAGGGCCAGCAGGTTGGTCTGGCGGGCGATCTCCTCGATGATGGTGATCTTCCGGGCGATCTCCTTCATGGCGGCGACCGTCTCCTCCACAGCCCTTCCGCCCTCGCGGGCGTCCCGCGCCGCCTTCAGGGCCAGTTGCTCCGTGGTCCTGGCGTTGTCCGTGTTCTGCTGGATGTTGCCCGTCATCTGCTCCATGGAGGCCGAGACCTCCTCAAGGCTGGCCGCCTGGGCCGTCGACCCGTTGGAGAGCTGCTCCGAGGTGTCGCTGAGCTGGCGGCTGCCCATGGTCACCTGGGCGCAGGCTTCCTGCACGTTGCCGACGATGTCGCGCAGGTTGTCGACCATCTCCTTCATGGATGCGTAGAGGCTCTCGGTGTTCCCCCCTTTCACCGTCAGGCCGCCCGTCAGGTCGCCGGCGGCGATGCGCCTGGCGACCTGTGCCAACTGGGCCGGTTCACCGCCGAGCTGCCCGATGATCTGGCGCCCCATTCCCAGCGACAGCACCAGGGCCGCCAGCGAGACCAGGGCGGTCGATGAGAGGTAGGCCCAGAAGCCTCGGTCGGCGCTTTTGCGGAGCTCGGACGCGGCCGCCGTCAGGTCTGCCGACAGCTTGTCCTCGACGGCTTTGAGCAGGTTGATCTTTTTGGTCTGGTCGTTGAACCATGCACCGGCGTCCACTCCGAAGTTCCCCGGTGAAGTCAGGGCGATGTCGCGCATATTCTGCACCACGGCGACCACGGGGTCGGACATGGTCCTGTCGTAGAAGAGAACCTGCTCCCTGGGCGCCACGGCCTTGAATATTTCGAGATAGGTGTCCTGTTCCGCCACCAGCTTGACGAACTTGACGAACATCCCCGGCCCGAACGCGTCCATGGCGAACGTGTTGGACAGCACGGCGCGCTCGATGCCAGCCCTTTCCTTGCACAGCAGGAAATTGGCGTAGCCCGAGACGCTCGGCGCGAGCTCGGCGACGACCATCTTGGAAATGCCCGTCACGACCGCCAGCAGCTGGGCGTTCATGGTCGTGTAGTGATCGATGGCTTCCGGGGCGGCGATGTCCAGACCGTCGACGCGGGGGCGGATGTCCTTGAGCTTTTCGAGCTTCTGCAGGCCTCTTTCAAGGTCTGCCGCGCCTTCCGAGAGCACGGACAGCCGGAAGCCCTCCAGGAAGCGGACGAGTTCGTCGGCCTTCCCGTCCACGATGCCTCGCTGCCCCTTGAGTTCCGAGCTGAATTTCTCCCCCCTGCTCCCGAGAAAGCCCGCGGTCATCCCACGCTCCTTCTGGGTTTCGTGCACCAGCGAACTGATCCGGGTGGCCAGGGCGGAGAGGTTCTCCATTTCGCCCATGGCCACGGACACGTCGCGCAGCTTGAGGCTCCCTTGGACTCCGAACCAGAGCAGGCCCGCCAGGGGCAGAACGAGGATGGCGACGAGCCGGGTACTCAGTTTCAGTTCGTCGAGCTTGATCATCTGGGTCTCCCCCCTTCGTCTGCACGTTTCAGCGTCGGCTGCCCCGGAGTCGGCGACGCGGGCGGATTGTCCGGACGGCACGTCACTTCACGCTCCTTTTCAACGCCGCAACACGCCGGATCCCTTCCCTCCTGTTCGAGGATGCGGCGGACGAGCCCCTGCATTTCCTCCATGCTCACCGGTTTGGCGAGGTAGCCGTTCATCCCCGCGGCCAGGAATTTTTCCCTGTCGCCATTCTGGGCGTAGGCGGTCATGGCGATGATGGGGACCGCGGATTTGGCCCCGGTCATGGCACGGATGCGCGCGCACGCCTCGACCCCGTCCATGACCGGCATCTGGATGTCCATGAGGATCAGATCGTAGTCGTTGGTCGCCACCTGCGAAACGGCTTCCCGGCCGTCCGTGGCCACATCGACCCTGTACCCGCATTTCTCTATGATCCTGCGCCCGGCCAGCCTGTTCACGTCATCGTCCTCGACGAGCAGTATACGGCTGCCGTCGCCGCTCTTTCCGGGCTGATCGAACGGTTTCCTCTCCGGCAGAACGGCCTCGGCCACCATGCCGAACGGCAGGGCCAGGGACACGATGGTCCCTTCGTTCTCGATGCTGTCGAAATTCAGGGAGCCTTTCATGAGGGCGACCAGCCTGCCGACGATGGCCAGCCCCAGACCTGCTCCCTGAAAACGTCTGGTGTAGGAATTTTCGACCTGCACGAAGGGCTCGAAAATGTCCTGGAGACGCTCCCCGGGGATGCCGATGCCCGTGTCGCTGACAACGAAGAGCAGCCGCGCCCTGTCTTCTGCCGAGGGCAGGGCGATGACCCGGATGTCGACCTTGCCCTGGGCCGGTGTGAACTTGATGGCGTTGCCCACGAGATTGAAGAGTATCTGAAGCAGCCGCGCCTCATCCCCGACCAGGGTGTCCGGCGCCCCCTCGTCGATGTCGAACCGCACTTCGAGGTTGCCGTCGGCAATGCCGTGCCGGAAGAGATCCATGACGGTGTCGCGGACCGCCGAAAGCTTGAAGCGGGTTTCATGAAGAGCGAGCTTCCCGGACTCGATGCGCGAAATATCCAGGATATCGGAGAGGAGCCGTGTCAGGCGGGAAGAGGAAGCCAGAGCGATCCGCACGTACTCGTCCTGTTCCGGGGACAGTTTCGTGCACTGCATGAGCTGGAGCATGCCCATGACGCCGTTCAGTGGGGTGCGTATCTCATGGCTCATGTTCGCCAGGAATCCGGACTTGGTGCGGCTGGCCATCTCGGCCTGGTCACGCGCGGTGCGCAGGGCCTCCTCGGCCTGCTTCCAGGAGGTGATGGGCATGGCGTTGCCGATCAGCCTCCAGACCCGTCCGTCCTGTCCGACCAGAGGCGTGACGCGCAGCAGCCACCATTTCCCGCCGTCGGGGTGCATGACCTGATGTTCGAGTTCCCGGCTCTCCCCGGTCTCGATGCATCCTGCGAGGAGGGTATTCATGAATTCGAGTTCCTGCGGCGGGAACATCGCGCTGAGGTCGCCCGTCTCGTTCCCGACCCCGGTCATTCCGGACATCCGGGCGAAGGCCGCATTGACCCCGGCGAATTCGGGGCGGCCGTCGGGACGGACGTCGAGCACGAAAATGCCCATGGGGCTGTTGTCGTACAACGATTTGAGGAATTCCTGGCTTTCCGCCAGGCGTTCGGCGGCTTCCTGCTGGTCCCGTTCGGCCTTCCTGCGGGAACGCTCTTCACGCAGAAGGGTCATGAAACCGAAGCCGATGAAACCGAAGCCGCTCGTCCAGATCAACCCATAGCGCCGCACGGCTTCGGACTCGAAGGCTGATATGGCCGTATCGTACTGCTTCAGGGGCACGGCCACGCTGATGCCGCCCCGGACGCTCCCGACCGTGTACCCCTGCTCCTCATGGCACCGCAGGCAATGCTTTTCGGTGACCATGGCCCGCATGAAGTACAAGACCGGCTCCCCGTTCCTGACGAAATACTCGTGAGACTCCAATTCGCCGTTTTCGAACTTTTCCAGAGCCTTGCGTTCCCACGCATCAGGAGTGTTGATGGGATTGATGGGGTCGAGACTCGTGATGTGTGCCTGCAGGCCCGCTTCCTCGCTCATGATCTCGTAGACCATGCGCGTCATGTAGGCGGGATTGATCAGGGTCATCCGCGTGCCATCCGTGGTCGTCACGTCCCGGTTCTTCACCGTCAGATAGGGATTGGGCTGCACCAGCTCGCCGACCGGCACGTAGAGGCCCCCCAGCCGCGACACCCACCTCCGGTACGTGCGGTCCTTTTCAAAGGTCACGCGGGCTTCGACCACGGCCATCTCGTGGATGCTCGCGCGGTTGTTGGCCATGGTGTCCCTGTAGAGGAACCAAACGAACACTGTCCACACGGCGAGAGCGAGGACTCCCAGCCAAATGAGTTTCCGGGAACGGGACATCATCACCTCCGTTCTACGCCCCTCAGCGCGGCATCCAGCGGCCCGAAGCAGGACACGGGAGCCGGAGCGACATGAAATGACAGGTCTTCGACAGGTACAACAGCCCAGGCGCTTCTGGAAGAAAAATTTTGTCAGACAGAGATAGCGCAGGTTCTGTCAGCGCTTCATTTCCGAACCAAGCCCCACCATGTCGAAGCGCCGCCCATAGGGAACCGCAGACTCTTGGCATGTTGTCGATATTTCCGCCACCTCAACGCATAACCGGCCGAGTCGTCGGTATCTTCCGCCTCGTTGAGCGGCATCGCTCGGACAACGAACAAAGTTGCAGGGACTCTCCCGCTCCGGAAAATGCCCGGCCAGCGGCCCGTCGTCTCAACCCTGCGTTGTCATACACTCATGTCGTTGACAGCGCCGTCGTGTTGGGGCTTATGTAATGTTGGAAAGCGGGGCCCACGCGCACGCCGGCAGCGTCCGGCGGCCCCGAACAAGACGTGCACGGACTCTCTGGAGAGCGCATCGTTACGCGTTTTCCATGTCCCGAGAACGTGTCGGAAACAGACACCCGGTGGAGGAGATGAGCCTCCCCACACAGGAGCCTCCATGAGCGAACGGAGCACGGCCCCCCAAGACGCCCGGCGCAGGGAGTCGAAACGCACGAGCAAACGCCTGCCTTTCCCGGTCGTCGCCATCGGGGCTTCGGCCGGCGGCATCGAAGCCCTGCGCACCCTCCTCGCCCATATCCCGGCGACGCTCCGGGCGGCGCTCGTGGTTGTCACGCACCTGCCCGCCGACACCAAGAGCCATCTGCAGGAGGTGTTGACCAGTTTCACCTCCCTGCCCGTGCGCGAGATCGGAGAACAAACGCGGCTCGAACCCGGCACCGTCTACACCGTGCCGTCCGGACGGGAAGTCGGCATCGAGGACGGCCGGCTGCATCTGCTCCCGCCCGGTCACGACCTGCGCTACAGAATCATAGACCGTTTTCTGGACAGCCTGGCGCTCGACCAGGGGTGCAACGCTGTCTGCGTCATTCTTTCGGGCTCCGGGTCGGACGGCGCAAACGGGGCCGTCCACATTTCCAAGGTCGAGGGACTGGTGCTGGCCCAGGACCCATCGACCGCCATCCAGCCGGGCATGCCCTCAAGCGTCCTGGAAACCGGAGTTGTCGACGCGGTGCTGCCCCTTGAGGAACTGGGCGGCAGGATCGCAGAGCTGTCTTCCATGGCCTTGCCCCCGACGGAGAAGCCCTGCCACATCAAGGAGATCCTCGATCTCATGCTGCGGCAGACCGGCCAGGACCTTTCCGGATACCGGCACAGCACCATCGTCCGGCGCATCAACAAGAGAAGGCTTCTGACCGGTCGGGCGAGTCTGGATGATTACCTGCGGGAACTGGAAGACAACTCCAAAGAATCCCTTGAACTTTTCAAATCCATGTTCATCGGGGTCACGTCCTTCTTCCGCGATCAGGGCGCGTTCGAGGTACTTCGTGAGAAGGTCCTGCCGAAGATCTTCGAGAACCGATCCGACGACGAGACCGTACGTGTCTGGGTTGCTGGCTGTTCCACGGGAGAGGAAGCATATTCCATCGCCATGCTCCTCGACGAATACATGCAGCAGGAGGGCATCCGCTGCGCGGTGAAGATCTTCGCCACGGACATCGACCAGCGATCCATCGAAACGGCCCGAAAAGGCGCCTATCCCGCCAAGGCGCTTCAGCATATCTCCACGGAGCGCCTGGAGCGGCATTTCCTGCACGGCAACCGCGACTGGACGGTCCAGGCCCGCCTGCGGGAACGGATCGTCTTCGTGCACCACAACCTGTTGCAGGACCCGCCCTTTCTGCATCTCGACCTGGTTGTATGCCGCAACCTGCTGATCTACCTCACACCCCCGCTGCAGTCCAAGGCCCTGTCCCTGATGGCGCACGCCATCGACGCCGGGGGCTATCTCTTCCTCGGTTCCGCCGAAAACGTGGACAACGCCAACCTGCACCTGGAAGTGATCGACAAGAAATGGAGGATATTCCGCAGCCGTGCCGGCGCCGAACGACCGGACCTGAACAGTTCGGTCATACTGCGCCGTTCCCTGTCGCTGCAGGTCCCGCCCGAATACTCCCAGCCGAGGATCAAAAGTCCTGCGGCAACGGCCGGCGAAGCCCTGCTTCGACACTACTCCCCCGCCGCCGCCCTGGTCAGCCCCGAATATCACATCCTGCACCTGACCGGCGACACCAGCCCCTACCTTTCGCTGGCTTCGGGGGAGCCCAGCCTGAACATTCTCAAACTCGCGCGAAAGGATCTGCGGCTGCACCTGCGCGCCATCCTGAACCAGGCCTTCTCCTCGCTGGAGCCGAGCACGGCCGGCGGAATACGCCTGCAGGGTGATCCTCCCAGGTGGCTGGACCTTTGCGCCGAGCCCGTCACGGACGACAAGGGACGCCTGCTCTCCGTGCTGGTCATTTTCAAGGAACTCAAGGCCCAGGAAGTCAGGCCCGACAGTGCCGCCCTCCAAAGCATGAGCGAAAGCAGCCTGGTGCTGCGGTATGAGGACGAACTGCAGGTCACGCAGGAGCAGCTGCAGAAAGTCATCGAGGAGTACGAGAAGCTCAACGAGGAACTGCGCGCCTCCAACGAGGAACTGATCAGCATGAACGAGGAGCTGCAGTCCTCCAACGAGGAGATGGACGCCTCGCGCGAAGAGCTGCAGTCCCTGAACGAAGAGCTCTCGGTCAAGGTGGAGGAACTCGCCCACGCGCACGGCTTCGTGGAGAACCTGCTGCGCAGCACCAAGCTGCCCGCCGTCTTTCTGGACAGGGAGCTGCGCGTCATGCGCGCGACCCCGGAGGCCACGGAAGTCTTCCATCTTGCCGTGGCGGACCAGGGACGCCTCATTTCCGAAGTGAAGTCCCGCGTTGCCGACGAGAATCTGCTCCATGACGCGCGGGAGGTCCGGCGCACATGCGCGGAGCTGGATCGGGAACTGTGGGACGCGGACGGGCGATGCTTCCTCAAGCGCGTCTTCCCGTACTACGGCATCCGGGGCGACGTGGAAGGCGTGGTCATGACCTACACGGACATCAGCAAGCTGAAAGCCGCGGAGCAGGTGCTGCGGCTGAACAACGAGGAGCTCGAAGCCCTCGTGGCCAAACGGACCCAGGAGCTGGACCTGGCCCGCATGGAATCGGAGCGGCGGGCCGCGGAACTCGAGGCCATCATGGAACAGGCGCCGGCCGCCGTGTGGATCACCCGTGACCCCGAGGCCAGGACCATCATCGGCAACCAGACCAGCTACCGTATTCTGCGCATGCCCCCGGGGACCAATGTCAGCCAAACCGTCCAAGGAGTCCCCTACAAGCCCACGTCCGGGGGACGGGAATTGGGGCTGCACGAACTACCCATGCAGCGCGCCGCCAGGGGGGAGGTCGTGGTCGGCCAGGAGGTGGACCTTGTCTTCGATGATGGCGAAGTCCGCACCATTCTCGGCAACGCGACCCCGTTGCGGAATTTTCTGGGGGCCGTGTCCGGCGCCGTGGGCGCGTTCCTGGACATCACGGAACTGAAGCGCGTCCAGAGCCAGGCCCGCCGCTGGCAGCACGTCTTCGAGAACGCCGAGTTCGGGATAGCCATCTCCCGGATCGAGAGCAGTTCACTGATCACCGTGAACCCGTCCTTCGCCCGACAGCGCGGCTATATGCCCGAAGAACTCGTCGGCCTGCCCATAATAGAACTGTTCGCGCCGGAAGCCCGCGTTCATCTGCCGGAGCTGCTGCGGGTCGTGGACGAAAACGGACACGGCGTGATCGAATCCGTGCACCAACGCAAGGACGGCAGCACCTTCCCGGTCCTGCTGGACCTGACCGTTTTGAAGGACGAATCCGGCCGCCCCGTGTCCCGTGTGGCCTATGCCCTGGATATCAGCGAATCCAAACGCATGGAACGGCAGCTGCGGGAAAGCGAGGTCATGCTCCGCACCGTGGCCGACTACACCTTCGACTGGGAATACTGGCGCTCAGCCGCCGGGCAGCTTCTGTGGGTCTCCCCCTCCTGCCTGAGGATAACGGGCTACAGCGCCGAAGAGTTTCTGTCGGATGCGGATCTGATCCTGAAGATCGTCCATCCCGAGGACAGGACGCTGTACCAGGCCCACCTGAAGGACAAGAGGAACCAGAACAAGCCGTCCGAAAATCTCGATTTCCGGATTGTCCACCGCGACGGACGGGTGGTCTGGATCAGCCACCACTGCATCGATATTTTCGCTCCGGACGGCACGCCCCTGGGCCGGCGCATCAGCAACCGCGACATCACGGACCGCAAGCTGGCGGAACTGGAGGCCCAGAGCTGGGCCAGATTCCCGGCCGAAAACCCATCCCTGGTCATGCGCATCGGACCGGACCTGCGCATCACCCACGCCAACAGGTCGAGCGAGAAATTCCTGCACCGGTTCGGCCTCCGGACGGGCGACTGTCTCCCCGCAACAGTGCTCGAACACGTCGAGACGCCGCTGCGGCGCGACGCTCACACCCAGTTCGAGATCAACGTGGACGAGCGGGTCCTGTTCATGGACATCACGCCCATCGACGGGGAAGACTATTTCAATATCTACGGAATCGACATCACGGATCGGAACAATGCCCAGATGCGCTTGCAGCGGACGAACGCCATGCAGGAGGGCGTGAACCAGGTCTTCCGCATCGCCCTGACCAACACAGGCGAAGAGCACTTTGGCAAAACCTGCCTGGAAATCATGGAAAAGCTCACGGACAGCTCGTTCGGCTTCATGGGGGAGCTGGAAGGTTCCGGGATGATGGAAATATTCGCCATGACCGATCCGGGCTGGGAGCAGTGCAGCATCTATCTGGCCGCAAAGTCCAGCCAGGGCTTGCCGCTCAAGAAGTTCCCCATTCGGGGAATCTACCGCTCGGTCCTGACCGACGGAGCCTCGGTGCTGACAAACGAGCCTTCGAAACACCCCGATTGGCGCGGCATGCCGGGCGGGCATCCACCGCTGGCCTCTTTCCTGGGCGTGCCGATCAAACACGGGAGCAGGGTCATCGGCATGGTCGGTCTGGGCAACAAGCCCGGCGGGTACGACCCGCTTGACCAGGAGGTCGCCGAGTCCCTGGCGGTCGCAGTTTCCGAGGCGCTGCAGAAAATCCGGATGCGCAGGGCATTGTCCGAGCGGGAGGAACTGCTGCGCATGTTCGTCGAGTACGCACCCGCCTCCATCGCCATGTTCGATACCCGGATGCGTTACATCGCCGTCAGTCGCCGCTGGGCCGAGGACTACAATCTGGGCGACCGGAACCTCATCGGCGTCAGCCATTACGAAATATTCCCGGAAGTTCCGGAGCGCTGGAAGGAAATCCACCGCCGCTGCCTGGCCGGCGCAGTCGAATCCGCCGCCGAGGATCCCTTCGAACGCGCAGACGGCTCCGTGCAGTGGATCTGCTGGGAGATCAGGCCCTGGCGCAAGGATTCCGGCGAGGTTGGCGGCATCGTCTGCTTCAGCGAGGACATCACGATCCGCAAGCACGCCGAACTCGCGACCCTGGCCGCCAAGGAAGCCGCCGAATCCGCCAACCGGTCGAAGTCCGAATTCCTGGCCAACATGAGCCATGAAATCCGCACGCCGCTCAACGGAGTGCTGGGCATGCTCCAGCTCCTGCGCCTCGGGGGCGGCCCCGAGGAACAGGACAAATACATCCAGATGGCCTTCGACTCCAGCCGCAGGCTCCTTGCCCTTCTGAACGACATCCTGGACTTCTCGCGCATGGAGGCGGGCTGGATCACGCTGGCCAGCGAACCCTTCGAGCTCGAAGGCCTCCTCGATTCCGTGTCCCATATCTTCAGCATGGCCTGTACGGAAAAGAGGATCGGCCTCGTCACCTCGATCGAACCCGGTTCAGCCGGGCGACTGGTCGGGGACGAAGCCCGAATCCGGCAGATCCTGTTCAACCTTGTCGGCAACGCCGTCAAATTCACCGCCGCAGGCTCGGTCCGGGTGGAGGCATGGACCCGGCCGTTCCGCGACGACACGGACAAGGCCCATGTGTACATCAGCGTCAGCGACACCGGCATCGGCATCCCCAATGAGAAGATCGCCCTGGTCTTCGAACGCTTCACCCAGAACGAGACCTCCTACACGCGCCAGTTCCAGGGCGCAGGGCTCGGGCTGGCCATCGTCAAGCGACTCATGCACGTCATGGGCGGCGACATCTTCGTGGACAGCACCGTCGGCCGGGGCACGACTATCGTGCTCCATCTGCCGATGCCCATCGACGGACAGGCACGTGTCGCGGAAAGCGGCAAAAGACACGAGGCAGCGGACGGCGACAGGACCTTGTCCATCCTGGTCGTCGAGGATGAAATCGTGAGCCAACTGGCCGTTGCGGCCATGCTCAGGCGCATGGGCCATGAGGTGACCTGCGTCGGGGACGGCCGGGAAGCGGTCGAGGCAGTGCGCCGACAGGCCTTTGACTGCGTTTTCATGGATATCCAGATGCCCGTGATGAGCGGCCTGGAGGCAACGGAAAACATCCGCAGAATCAGGGAACCCAAGGGACGCTCCGATGTGTGGATCATCGCGCTGACGGCCTACGCGCTTTCAGGAGACAAGGAAAAATTCCTGGCCTCCGGGATGAACGACTACATCAGCAAACCGACCCAGACCGGCCAGCTTGCGGAGGCGATACGGAGGGTCATGGCGAACAAAGGATAAGATTGCGCCGCCGCTGCGATGTCCTCCGGGGGCATTCGGGAGGCGCATCGATCAGGGTCTCTTGGACCGCAAATCGTTCCTCGATCACAACCTCAAGCCGGCTATGCCGACGGCCAGATCGAGAGGACCATCCCCGGCAGGCCCAACAGCCGCATGCAGAAATACCGCCCCGACAAGGGCCGCCAGCGGCGGGCGCAGCATGGATTCGATTGGATCTCGGGTAATCCGATGATTGGGTCTTTGACGACCCCTGGTGCACGAACGGCAAAAGTCGCGCGAAAGTGGAAGCCCGCGATGCCCACCCCCCGCCCTGCTGCGCGCCATGCGACCCGTCTGATCAGTACGCCTTGGGCCGGGCAATGTTTCGGCCGATGACGCTGAACGTGTTCTCGACCACCAGAATGGCGTCGGGGTCGATGTCCATGATCGTCTGTTCCAGGGAGCGCAGGCGCAGGTTGTCCGTAACGGAATAGACCATGTCGATGGGCTCTCCCGTGTACCCGCCCCGGGCCGGGATGACCGTGGCGTAGAATTTGTTGGATTCCGTGAGCTGACGGACGATCTCGTCGGCCTTTCGGGTGATGACGCGCACGGCCTTGCGCTGGTTGAAGAGCGACAGGACGTACTCGGTGACCACCGAACTGATGAAGAGCATCAGCAGCGAGGCCACGATGGTGTCCGGGGTGAAGCGCGACAGGGCCAGGAGCATGACCGCGCCGTTGACGACGAAATAGAAGACGCCGAACCGAAGCCCGTACTTGCGGTTGAGGATGACCGCCAGCACGTCGAGCCCCCCGCCGCCGCCGTAGGAGCGCAGGATGATGCCGCTGCCGGCGCCCATGATGGCCCCGGCGGCGATGGCCGCGTGCATGCCGTCCCGGATGCCCAGGTCCAGGTGCACGTAGGAGGTCATGAGCGCGATGGCGCTCATGGTCAGCAGGTTGAGAAAGAAGAACCGGCGGCTGACGCCCTTCCAGGCCGCGACGAACAGCGGGACGTTGAACAGGAAATACCACTTGGACAGCGGCACCGCGGGAACCGCGTCATTGGCGACCACGGCCAGGCCGTAGAGCGCGCCCGGGACGAAGCTGTAATGCGCCGCAATGCCGTTGTAGCCGACGATGAAGACAAAAGCTCCAAGCATCAGCAAAAACGTGTTCCAGACAAGAGAATCAGTGATCGACTTCAAACGATGCCCCATTCCTGACAGCCCCCCGCAGCGTTGTCGTGAGCTGGTCAGCATATAGGGCGAAGATGATGCCCGCAAGAATAATGACGCCGCTCACCATCTGGACGCCGTTCACGGTCTCGCCCAGCACCAGCCAGGCGGTCACGCCGCTGACGGGCGGCAGGGTGTAGTAGAACAGGCAGGTCCTGGTCGCCCCCAGCACCTCCACCGCCATGTTCCAGAACAGATAGCACAGGAGCGAGGCGCAGACGGCCAGATAGACGAGAGACCAGACCAGGGTCGGTGTCATGGCCGGCAGCGTCAGCGTGCCGCCGCCCTCCCACAGGGCGATGGGCACGAGCTGGGCCGTGCCGAACAGGCAGCAGGCCATGAGCAGGGCCGTCTGGCTGAGAGTGCGGGTGACTGATTTGACGGCGAGGTTGTAGACGACGCTCATCACGGCCGTCATCAGGATGAGGAGATCGCCGCGGGCCAGGCTCATGGCGGCCAGCCGGCCCAAGTTGCCGTCGGTGACCAGCAGGCAGACGCCGAAGGTGCTCGCGGCAATGCCGATGTACATGTTCCGTCCCATGCGCTGCCGCAGGAAGAACTGCGCAGCAAGGGCGGTCAGCAGGGGCGAGAGCGTGGAGATGAGCGTCATGTTCAGCGCCTCGGAAGTGTGCCCCGCCAGGAAGATAAGGGTGTCGAAAAGCGAGACGCCGCACAGGGCGATGGCGAAAAGGGGCAGGAACTGCCGCCGGATCTCGGCGCGCTCGCGCCAGAAGGCTGCCAGCCCGAAAGGGGCGAAAAGCGCGGAGGCCAGGGCCCAGCGCAGCAGGTTCAGGGTGCCCGGCTCGGCCATGTCAGCCAGGCCCCGCGAGGCGACGAAGTTGCCGCTCCAATTGACGATGCTCAGTGTGATGAAGAGGTACCCTGCAATCTGCGTGGTCTTGAAAGTCTTCCAGTTCATGTCGCGATCCTTCCGGGCTCCTTTTCCGGACGCACCCGGGACGGGAAGCCCGCCCCGTGCCGAGGAGCCATCGATGGCCATGGGGATAGATTGAGTCCTGCTCCAACACGTTCGGGGCCAGATGACGATGCGCCCGACCCGAAATGACGGGGCGGCTTCCCCGCGAGGAAACCGCCCTTCATGCGTGCGTCCCTGCCGGGAAGGCTCCGCGTCGCAGATCCGGAACGCCTAGGCGACCTGCGCCGCGTAGTCGCCGCTGCTCTTCAGTTGCGTCCTGTCGGCGCCGTCGGCGACGGTGATGCGCAGCATCCAGCCATCGCCGTAGGGGGAGGTGTTGACCAGGGCCGGGTCGGAGCCGAGGTTGTCGTTGACCTCGGTCACGGTGCCTTCGATGGGCATGTGCAGGCTGCTGACGGCCTTGATGGACTCCACGGTGCCGAATTCCTCGCCCGCGCCGAACCGCGCTCCGGCCGAGGGCAGGTCCACGAAGGCGACTTCGCCCAGCTGTTCCTGCGCAAAGTCGGTGATGCCCACGACGGCGGTGCCGTCGGCGGCGATCCGCACCCAGGTGTGCTCGGGATGGTAGAGATGATCTTCGGGGAAAGTCAGTTCGCTCATGATGGTATCCTTGTGCCCGCTTCGTTGGCGCGGGATTGTGTGTTTCGTGTGTCGCGACGGCCGGAATCAGCCGCGCAGCCAGCCTTCGGCGGCCTCGTACAGTCCCTCGGCCAGGGTGGGATGGGCGTGGATGGTGTGCGCGATGTCGGCGGCGGTCAGGCCCTTCTGCATGGCCAGGGCTGCTTCGGCGATGAGGTCCGTGGCGTGGGCGCCGGCGATGTGGGCGCCGAGAATCCTGCCGCTGCCCTCTTCGCAGACCAGCTTGAACATGCCCGGCAACTCGCCCATGGCCTGGGCCTTGCCCAGCTCACGGAACTGGAAGACCTGGGAGCGCACGGCAAAGCCCTGCTTGCGCGCCTCGGTTTCGGACAGGCCCACGGTGCCGATCTCCGGGGAGGTGAAAATGCCTGCCGGGATCACGCCGTAGTCGAGACTCCTGTTTTCCCCGAAACAGTTGGCCACGGCGCACAGTCCTTCGGCGGAGGCCATGTGGGCCAGCATGACGCGGGCCGGCCCGAGCACGTCACCGACGGCGTAAATGCCCTCGGCCGTGGTACGCATGCCGCCGTCGGCCTTGATCCAGCCGCGGGCGTCGGTCTCGACCCCGGCCTCGACCAGCTTCATCCCGTCGCTGTTGGGCGTGCGGCCCACGGCCACCAGCACCATGTCGGTCTCGATGACGCTCTCCGGACCGGACGCTCCGGGCACGAAGGGCGACGGCCCGAGGACGCAGGTCACCTTGCCGTCGGCCACGGTGGCGCTCTTCACGGTCTTGGCCAGTTCCACGCGCAGACCGTGCTTTTTCGCCTCGCGCTGCAGGAGGCGGCTCATGTCCTCGTCCACGGACGGGATGGGGAGCAGACGGTCGAGCCCTTCCACCACGGTGACCTCGGCTCCCAGGGCGCGAAAGATGAAGGCCAGCTCGCACCCGATGACGCCGCCGCCGACAATGACCATGCGCGCAGGGACGTGGTCGAGGTTCAGGGCGTCGTCACTGTTGACGATATATTCGTGATCGACCGGCAGGGAGGGCAGATCCAGGGTTTTCGACCCCGTGGCGATGATGACCGCGTCGCCGCTGATCTCCTCGACGCCGTCGACGGTGCGAACCAGCACCGTACGGCCCGGGGCGAGCTCCGCCTGTCCGCGCACCAGACGCACCTTGAGGGACGCGCAGGTTTTTTCCAGACCGGTGCAGAGCACCTTGCGGACGCGCTCCTTGCGGGCGACGATGGCCGCCATGTCCGCCCTGAACCGCGCTTTCTCCCCGTCTTCGGGGACGATGCCGAATTCGGCGAGACGACCCGCGGTCTCCAGGGCCTCGGCCGAGGCCTTGATGGTCTTGGTGGGAATGCACCCCCAGTTGAGACAGGTCCCCCCCACTTCCGCCCTTTCCACCAGCGTGACCGATGCCCCGCGCCGTGCGGCGTCAAACGCGGCGATATAGCCGCCCGGACCGGCACCTATGATCGTGATCTGTTTCATGGAATCTCCTCTTTTTGCGTCCGTGCTCGCGCCAAGGCGACAACCTAGAATTCGTGATGCAGCTTGTAGGTGACCGGGAAGGCCGCATGCAGGGACGCGGTGACGAGGCAGCCCTGCTGCATGATCTTTTCCACGCGATCGAAAATGAACTCGAACTCCTCGTCCATGTGAACCGTCACATCCAAAACGATGCCGGTCACGCGGGCGCGCTTCTTCTCGTCAAGGCCCGTCTCCAGGGTGGCTGTGCCCTCGATGCGCTCATACTTGGCGCCGCGGGTCTCCAGCGCCTTTCCCAGCGCGCCGCAGAAACAGTACAGGGCGGCGGAAGCCAGCAGCTGCTTGGCGGTCCCGCCGCGCTCGTCCTCGGGTACGCCGGTGTAATCGATGCCCAGGTCCCCAAGAACCTTCGACCCGGTGTGGATGGTCTGCTTCTCGCCTTCGCGATCGTACGAAACAATGACTTCGGCCATTTTCTACTCCTTCGTGAAAATTAAGACATGCTGTCCGTGGCCCTCCATCAGCATATTCCATTCCAACAACTTTTCTTCAATTATTTCGGGACAAAGATCCTGAGCATACGATTTTCGCTTGACGGGGCGACAGCAAGCGGAAATAGGGGGCGACACGAGTGTCGCCGAACGTCGCGACATGCCGGTCCAGTCATGACGTCGGCACACCAAACACGACAATAATGTCGCATACCGATTCTATCCGGGACCTGACGTCCAACGTCGAGTGCCCTCCCTGAAATTTCACCATGATCACAAGGGGCTGCGGACACATCTCGGCCACGGCGGAACAGGCGCGCTTTATGCAGTCCTGCTCCCAGTCCCAACCAGCAGAGAAACGAAATGGAAGACGCATACAAGATATTGCAGAAACGCCTCGACGAGATGGAAGCCAGCCACACCCGCCTGCTGAACCATCTCCCGGGCATGGCCTACCGTTGCGTGGTCGAACGCAACTACGAATACAGGATGGTCTTCGCCAGCAGGGGGTGCGAGAAGGTTCTGGACATGACCGTGGATGAGGTCCTGCGCGACCCCACCAACACGGTGGAACTCATGGCGTACGAAGAAGACCTCGCGAACATGCGCAACGCCATCCACGAGGCCATACTCCGGCGCGACAGCTACGAAATTTTCTACAGGGTGCGGCTGCCTTCCGACGAGACCCGCTGGATATGGGACCAGGGAGAAGGCGTCTTCGACACGGACGGGAACTGCATATTCCTGGAAGGGATCATGATGGACGTGACCGTCCACAAATCCAGGGAAATCGAACTCAAGCGCGAAAACCGCTTCCTGCGCACCTCGGTTACAAGCACCGGCGGGCTCAGCGGAATCGTCGGCAACAGCCCCGCCATGCAGAAAATGTACGGCCTCATCATGAAGGCGGCCAAAACCGACGCGAGCGTCATCCTGTACGGCGAGACCGGCGTGGGCAAGGATCTGGCCGCCAAGACCATACACGACATGTCGGGCGTCAAGGGCCGTTACATCCCGGTCAACTGCGCCGCGATTCCGGAACAGCTTCTGGAGAGCGAATTCTTCGGACATGTGAAGGGCGCGTTTTCCGGCGCATCGGCCAACCGTCCGGGCTACCTGGCCGTCGCCGACGGCGGCACGCTTTTTCTGGACGAGATCGCCGAACTCCCCCTGAACCTTCAGGTCAAGCTGCTGCGCGCCCTGGAAAGCAAAACCTATACTCCGGTTGGGTCCAACGAGGTGCGCACCTCGAATTTCCGCCTCATTTCCGCCACCAACAGGAACCTGAGCGCCCTGGTGAAGGAAAAGGCCATGCGCGCGGACTTTTTCTACCGCATCCACGTCCTGCCCATCGTGCTTCCGCCCCTGCGGGAGCGCCGCGAGGACATACCGTTGCTGGTGGACAACTTCGCGAGAAGGAAAGGAATAACCAAGCCGCTTCCCCAGCAGGTGATGAGAAAACTCGTCGAGCACTGCTGGCCCGGCAACGTGCGCGAACTGCACAACGCCCTGGAAAACTACTGGGCCATCGGCGAGCTTGTTCTCGCCTCGGACACGCCTTGCCCGGACATTTTCGACTTCGCCCCTCTGGATGGACAGATGGCCAAGAAAGCGCCCGCTTCGGGATTCGACAACGACGCTTCTAAGGACACCCACGACCCGGCGGACGAACAACTTCGCGTGCTCACGCCGACCTTGACCGGAGTTTCCCTCGCCGACACCAAGGATGAAGTCGAAAAGCAGCGCATCCTGCTGGCCTTGAAGCAGAACGGCTGGAAAAAAGGCCACACCGCGGACATGCTGGGCGTCACCATGCGCACCCTGCAACGCAAGCTCAAGAAGTACGGCATCGGCAACGCCTTCAGGACATAGACACGCACCCGGTGGCGCGAACGCCCGAAAAAGAGAACCGGTACGGAGCGCTCGACTCCGTACCGGTTCTTTTCATTGATGCGGAGCACACGACTTCCGCACCGCCTTCTTCACCGAGACGATCAATCCCTGACAGGAACAGGCACAGGCACGGCGCCCGGCAAATCGGCTTCCGAGAGGGCTTCAGCGCGCAATGCATCGCGTTGCGGCTGGCGGCGGGTTCCGAGGACGTTGTCCTCGCGGATCATCTTGAACCAGGAGATGACCACGAAGACGATGGGGACAAGCATGAGCGCGCCCGAGAAGTTGGCGAAGATCTTCACCGGCCCCAGCCCCCCGAGGGTGATGGCGGCAAGAGCGAGGCCCGCCTGGACCAGGGCCCAGTAGAAACGGTGGGCGCAGGTGGGTTCCGTGTTTATCTTCAGTCTGGTCGTCGCCGCGCAGGAGATGATGTATGCGCAGGAGTCCACACTGGTGGCGAGGAAGATGGTGGAGAACACGCAATAACCGACAAGCACCACCGAACCCGCGGGGAGGCTGTTCAGCACGGCAACAAGGGCGGCAGGGCCTCCGCTGGCGTTCAGCACGCCCACGGCGTCGACCAGCCCGTTAAGCTGCGCGTACATGGTGTAGCCGCCGAACACGGCATGGATCATGTACGATCCGGCGATGCCGCCGGCCAGGCCCATGGCGATGACCTGACGAACGGTGCGGCCGCGCGAGATGCGCGCGATGAACAGACCCATGAACGGACCGTAGGAAGCCATCCACAAGGCGTAGAAGATGGTCCAGTCCTGCGGGAAGGTGCCCTTGGTGTAGGGATCGGTCCAGAATATCATGCCCATGAAGTTGTTCAGCATGTGACCGAAGGAACTGGTAAAGTTGTCGACGATGAAGACCGTGGGGCCGGCGACGAGGCAGAAAGCCACCATGGCCAGCGCCACGACCACGTTGAAGTCGGACAGGATCTTGATGCCCTTCTTGAGGCCCAGCGTGACGGAGACGGTGAAGATCACCGCGCTCACGGCGAGGATGATGAGTTCCAGCGTGAAGCTGGGCTCGATGCCCAACGTGGTGGCCAGGGCGTGGTTGACGATGGGCACGGACACGCCCATCACCGCGGCGTTGGAGAACATGAGGCCGATGATGAAGAAGATCTCGAGGCCCTTGCCGATGCCGCCGTTGACCTTGTCCCCGAGGAGGGGTTCGGCCGCCGAACTGATGCGCAACACGGGCTTCTTGCGGTTGTAGAACATGTAGCAGATGGGCAGCGCCGTGACCATGTACCAGGGCCAGGTCACGGGGCCCCAATGCAGGAGGACGTAGGACATGGCCCATTCATAGGATTCGCGGGAGAGGGGCTCGGCGAACATGGGCGGGAACGCCAGGTTGTAGAGGGGCTCGACGATGGACCAGAACATGACGGCTCCGGCCACGCCGGAGCAGAACATCATGGCGATCCAGGAATAGTTGTTGAACTCGGGCTTTTCATCCGCTTCGCCGAACTTGATCTCGCCGTAGCGGCTGAACATGAAGTACCCGGAAAGCAGAATCATGATGACGGTCGCCCAGAGATACCAGGTGCCGGTGGTGTGCGCGAAGACCGCGTACGTGGATTTGAGAACCTGTTCGCTGGCCTCGGGGAACAGGATCGAGCAGACGATGATCCCGATGAGCACCAGCGTGGCCGGTATCAGGATCTGCTTGTCTGGGCGAAGATCGGCTTCTTGGCCCGAAATTTTCGTTGGCATACGTGTCAACTCCTCATGCGGAAAATCACTGTTTCAGGTTGCTGGTCATGGTTGACGGTAATGGACCCGGCTTCGTGAACCGCCTTCGCATTACGTTCGGACAGTGCGTGAGACATCTCAGCTGAACGAGCGACTCGCGCATTGATTAAGACCGCCTGAATGCACAATTTGAGCCATTATTCACAAATGATTTTTATTAATATTGTCGCAGAAATACAACATGGCAGAACGAGAGGTGCCATTTCTGTCGCCGTCGCCGCGTCACGCGTGTCGCGTGGCGGGATGAGGAGGAGCGGGAGTGACCTGAGCGGGGAGAAGCGCGGTGAAAAATGAGCGTCGACGCGACATCGCGGCATTGCCCTGACGTCTGCGGCACGCTGCGAAACGTCGAGGCGAGGCCTGTACGTCTTCCGTGTCGCCCTGCCAAGACATTTTTTATCCGCTGAAATCACGGAGGAAAAAACGTCTGTCGGAGGCTTTCCGCAAACGGGAACGCCGGATCTCGAATTCGAGGGGGTGACAAACGTGTCGCATCGGTCGCGAACGTGCTCCCCGGACGTCCCCCGACCGTTGGCTTGCGCCATTTTTTTCACAATGGCATCGTTTTTGATATCGCCCTCTCAGCTGGACGAGCGCTCAGGCGCCTTTCATAACTCAAGAGGAGTCGAAACATGACCGTTAAAGCCAAGCGCGCCGCCCTTCTGGGCTTCGACTGCGCCATCCCCAAGCGCCTTGAGGCCCTGATGGCCGAAGGCGCCCTGCCCAACTTCAAGAAGTTCATGGAGACGGGCAGCTATATGACCGAGGGCTACAACCTGCCCACCGTCACCCCGCCCTCCTGGGCGACCATCTGCACCGGCGCCTACCCGCGCACCCACGGCGTGGAAGACTACTATTACTACGTCGACGGCAGAAGCCTGGAACACAAGAAGACCGTGCAGGCCTTCGGCTCCGAGATCCTGACCGCCCAGACCATCTGGGACCGCTGGGACAAGGACAACAAGAAGTGCATCGTGGTCAACTACCCCATGGCCTGGCCGAGCAAGATGAAGAACGGCGTCATGGTCATGGGCGAAGGCATCTCCCCCTGCGAAACCCGCTGGATGGAGGAAGGCAACGCCCACAGGGAGTTTTTGGCCTCCGAAAGCGTCATCTCCAGCGAATTCTTCCCCATGGGCGTGCAGGCCAGCTTCGACAAGGCCCGCGGCTGGGCCAACCTGCCCGACTGCGACGAGGCCCTGGCCTTCACCGTGGACATGCCTTTCAAGGAATCCATGCATCCGCTGGAGAATCAGACCTGGTACGGCCTGTGCTGGGAAAGCGGCGACGAGGGCTTCGACACCTTCGCTCTGTGCCCCGAGAAGGACTACTCCAAGGCCTTCTTCACCATCACCAAGGGCCAGTGGAGCGTCCCCGTCGTCCATGACTTCACGGTCAAGGAAGACGGCCGCAACGAAAAGGGCACCTTCCGCTGCAAGCTGATCAGCCTGTCCGACGACGCCGAGGAGTTCAAACTCTACATCACCGGCATCTCCGGCCACACCGGCTTCATCGCCCCGGCCGAGGCCGCCGGCGACATCGACTTCTCCCAGGACGTCATCGCCAACGACATCGGACTGGTGGGCTTCATCCACGGCATCCTGGACATGGACACCGTGGTCGAGCTGGCCCAGTTCCACTCCGACTGGCTGGTCCGCGTGGCGACGAGCCTGCTGACCGCCAACGCCGACTGGGACCTCTTCTACATGCACTCCCACCCCATCGACTGGTTCTACCACGGCTGGCTGGCCGACATGGACAGCAAGGACGAGGCCGTGCGCGCCAAGGCCTATGAGATGGAGCGCAAGATCTACCAGATCGAGGACCGCATGCTCGGCAGGATGATGGAGATCTTCGGCGAGGAGACCCTGGTCTGCCTGTGCTCCGACCACGGCGCGACCCCCATCGGTCCCATCCTCAACACCGCCGAAGCCTTGAAGGCCAAGGGCCTGTGCCACTACGAGCCCAAGAACAGCGACAACTACTGGGAAATCTACGAGGCCAGCGAAGGCTACAACTACGTCCTGGACGTGTCCAAGTCCGTGGCCGTGCCCCAGCGCTACATGTTCGTGTACGTCAACCTCGAGGACAAGTACCCCGGCGGCATCGTCAAGGCCGAGGACTACGAGAAGGTCCGAGACCAGATCATCGACGCCCTGCTCGACTACAGGCACCCCGAGACCGGCGAGCGCCCGGTCCTGCTGGCCGTGCGCAAGGAAGACGCCCAGGTCTTCGGCATGGGCGGCGCCCAGGCCGGCGACGTGGTCTACGCCCTGAAGCCCGAGTACATGGCCGAGCACGGCTACGGCTTCCCCACGGGCGAGTCCGGGTGCGGCAGCCTGAAGAACATCCTGCTGTTCAAGGGCCCGAACATCAAAAAGAACTTCAAGTACGAGCGCCCGCGCTGGCTGGCCGACATCGTGCCGACCATCTGCTACTGCACCGGCAACCCCATTCCGGACGACGCCGAAGGCGGCATCATGTACCAGATCATGGAAGACCCGAACCTGGTCAAGTAACGTCAACCCCGCTCCGTGCGGCGTCCCCTCCTCGCCGCACGGACGACTTTCTGCAAGGATAGAATCATGGCCGAAAAGAAAGCACTTGTTGTCCTCGCTCCCGCCGCCGAACTGGGCGCCGGGGCCTCCATCGAAAAACTGCTCAAGAAGGGCGCCCTGTTCACCGCCTTCGCCGCCGGCGACGTCATCGACGCCGCCGTGGCCGCCGAAACCGTGACCGCCCTGCAGCCCGCCGAAGTGGCCCAGGCCATCGAGAACGGCGTGACCCTCGGCGTCGTGGACCTCGGCAACGCCGACACCGCCGCCCTGGACGCCGCCCTGGAGTCGATCCTCGACGCCGCCGACCGCAAGACGGTCATCGCCGTGGCCGCCAAGAACGGCCTCGTGCTGAACGGCGCGGGCATCAACGCCAAGGCCGGCAGCATCACCCGCCCCGCCGCGGCCAAGGATATCGTCCCCACCCTGGCCTACATCACCGATCTGCCCATCACCACCGAGTGCTGCGGCGCGATCCTGTACCAAGCCCTGAAGAACCCCAATCTGAAGCTCGACGAGATCACCAAGCTCAAGGAAGCCCTCATCCGCATGGAAGGCGCCCTGGCCCGCGACAACCGCGAGCCCTGGGACAAGCACGACTGCGCATAGCCCCGAATCGAAACCCCTCCCTTGATTCCCCCGACCGTCGGCAATGCCCTGCCGACGGTCGGGGGAATTTTTTATTTCCGCGATGGATACCTCACTTCCCTCTCCCGGTTCACGCAGCCTCTCCGTCCACCGATTTGACGCACCCCCTTGAATGGCATAATCTGCCAAAAAAACAGGAGGACCCATGCCAACTCGCAATGTCGTTCTCACAGAGCATCAATCCTTGTTCGTGGAAAAACTCGTCGCCTCGGGGCAGTACCAAAATGCCAGTGAAGTGCTGCGTGAAGGGTTGCGCATGATGGAGCAGCGCGAAAAGGAGGAAGCCGCGCGGCTCGAAGCGTTGCGCCAGGCCGTCCGTATCGGCGTTGCCGATATCGAAGCCGGACGATTCCGGGAATTTTGCACCGCCGAGGAGCTTGGCGAGCATGTAGCCGCACTCGCCACGCAAGCCCTGGCGGACAGCTGACCATGGGTTGGACGCTTCGCCTTGCCGCACAGGCCGAACACGATTTCCGCATGATTCTGACCTGGACTCGGGAACATTTCGGAAAATCTCAGGCCTCTGCCTATGCCGAAACGCTACGACTGGCCCTCGAAGCGCTGCTGAACGGGCCGGATATTCCCGGTTCGCGCATTCGCCCCGAACTCGGCGCGGAAATCAGAGTGCTTCATGTTGCTCGACAAGGCCGCAAGGGACGACACTTCGTCGTGTTCCGGGCGGAACAGGCGGGTGTCATCGAGGTGCTGCGGATTCTGCATGACTGCATGGATTTGGCGAAGCATGTGGCGGATGGCAGGGAGTAAAAAACTGAATAGTCCAACCCGCTGGAATCCCCACAATCCATCGTTTATCCGGGCTGCATCCACATCAAAATGCGGGACAGATGGGCCAAGCGAGTCAGAGCCGTTTAGCTGGCCTTTGGGATCAACCTGCAAGGGAAGACGGAAATGCCCGGTATCTTGATCGCACGGCTCGAAAGCACCATATCCTGGCTCCAATTGATGGAATGCAGGGACAGTGAAATGAACGACATTTTCCGCTACCCATCACCGAATACAGGTTGCAGACTTCTCATCTCTAACCGTGAGATCAATCAGAATGACCTCTAGCGCCGCAACACCAGGATAATCGCTGGCGACAGTGTTCCAGTAACCTTTGAGCGCATCTTTCAGTTCCGCGAGTCCAACCCGCTTATCACCAATTTCCCAATGTAATTGAGTCGATCGACCTTGCCAAATCAAAAGCATTACTCCGTAGCCAGCAGTATCTTCACGGAGGTAGTCGCCCGCGAGTTGGTTACGCAATCGTTCGCATAGTGCCGGACCAGACCACCCTTGATCAAGCAATTTCAATTCAATAGGAACAGGCGAATGCACTCTTGGGCACTGAGTCCAAATGTCGGGCCTCTGGCTATTTGCGAGTTCGCTTTCTTGAGCACAACTATATCGTTTTAAAGACTTACGGTTCAGGTCACCGGCCACGAGATTGCGCACTTCGGTTTCACAGTTGGCCCTTTGCCACGTTTTGTAAGGACTATCGTTGCCGCGTTCGACCCAATTTTTCAAATCGATCAACCGGTCGACGGTCAAATCGAACAATTGTCGATGTGTTGTCGGCGTTCGCACTTGATGCAGATCGAACTCTCGCACCTGCTGTACCGACCATGATTCAAGGTCAGCATCCACTTCGGCTCGTTTGTATGCGAGCCGCCCTATCCAAGGCCGATAGTTTTTGACTGGATGATCCTTCGAAAGCTCGGAAAGAGCCACGTATGTTTTTTTGCCAGGCATCTCTAACAACAGATTCAGAAGCGAGTCCCGGGCATCCTGTGCGTCATCGCGCAATCCTGGCGAATACACACCATTCGCCCGATGGATATCGTCCTCAACAGAAATATACTGGTGCATAAGAGTATAAAGGAACTTTAAATGTTCTGCATTTTGATAACTGAGGCGACCATTTCCAATTTTTTTTACTCTTCGCCCACCCATTAACTCAGTAATGAATAGCTGCGCAGCTTGTGATGCCACATCTTCATTGAGGGAAGACAGCCATCCCTCAAGATTTGGAATTGCAGCCCTGGCGTCGACATCAATCCAAACAGCGTACCATGCTGCTAAATTTCCTATTGAAGAGGCGTCTTTGATCTTAGATTGAGCCAGTTCCGCTAGCCTCTCGCAATCTGAGTCTCCACCGATAACAATTTGTAAACAATAACGTAAAACAGATTGGTTCGAAATTTCATTCCCATCCATCCATTCGAGGAGTGGCGTAACCAGCGAACTGTGCAACCAAGGAGCGTAGTAGACGAGATCGTGCAAAATATAGTGCATTGGTCTATCCGGATCGCTATGCACCAGCTCCCAGTGCAACTCAGCCAGTATTGCCTCCATCACAAGGGAAGGGAAAGCGTGATGCATCGTCTCGAGCCAAGCAGGAAACCCGTTCAATTCCCAAGTGAGATACCGTAGAGCATGGCGAATTTCCACTACGCTGAGACAAGCCGGGAAACCTTCAACTTCGCGAGCCTCGATATCAAGCCCAGCCATCGCAAAAACTAACGAGTACGGTGTCGAACTCGTGTTGTCCCCTTCAGAACGCAGCTTGGGTGTAAATCTCCGCCAATGAGCCATTGCCGCATCTCGATAAGCGCGTGCAACATTTTCTCCAAACTCAGTACGCAGAGCCTCCCAGTCTGCCCCACCAATGCGGCTTATCTGTTTACTGCTGCCTAAGAGTTCGGAAAGCAACCAGTATTGGTCCTTGCTGAATTCGCCGGGCTTTAATCCCGGAGGATGACAAACGTAATCCGGGTTTGCCCTCAACCGCTCGATCCACTCAGCACGATTCCTGGCACGTTCTGCCTTTTCCTCGTCACGTTTTTTTGACCGAGTTTCCTCCCTTTCTTGTAACTCGCGAACACTTTGAGAGATGGTCGGATTGAATAGCTTATCCAGCCGTTCCTCCCAAGCCGGATGCCCCAGAACCGTCTGCTTTAGATCATCAAGCCAACCGGAAGGGCTGTTCGGCTGCGTAGCCAATCGGTACGCAAGGGACAACGCGACCAATTTGTCATCTTCAAAGGAACGGTTCTCAACGAACCCTAGGATATCATGAAATCGCTCTGGCCCGAAGCCCCAATAACGAGGGCTCCATAAAACCGGCCAATCGTCGATCAATCGCTCGGATTTTTCAACTTCAAGGCGTGCACGCGCTCCTTCAACGTGTTGCCAGAAAAGGGCATCGTTGAGTTCATACCATGCGGGAACAAGTTCATGAAGACGATTTTTGTAGTCATCGAAATCATCATCTCGCCGAATTCGTGTCGCGGGCACCTTGTTAATAATTGCCAGTGCCTCAGGTGTGAAAGCTTCCCGTGAGCGAACAGATATCAAATGTTCCACCGCATGAGCGGCGGGCTCAAGCAACCACACGTAGACCTCAGAGACAGAACATTCTCCACATTCTATATGTGGTTCCTGATCAAGGAATCTGTTAAATCCGCTGACGATTCTGCTTAGAGACTCTATCTCGCTTGTCGATTTCTGAATGAACAAGCGATCAATAAAATCATGAATAGCTTGACTCAACCCTGTAGCTTCAAAGGGATCATACGCCGTCAATTTTTCGATCGATGCGAGCGCAAGGCTGATAGAATCCGCATCAGGCTCGATATTCTCTATAATTTCCGCAAAGAGCCTTCGCGGCAGCGAATCCGGCACGTCAATCAATTTTTGCCACATCTCATTCTTCTGGTCCCGAGCACCACATGTCATAACGGCCCGTGTAGCGGCGATACGGGCATAAATATCACGCATTGGATTGATGGCGACCTGAGACAAAGCGGGCACGCATCCCGCCATCTCGCCTTGCCAGACGAGCCGGCCAAGAAAGATAATGGCATCGTCATTGTCCTGATGCTCGATGATCAGACGGAGCACATCATGCATCAGATCGGCCTGTGCTATGCGGGTGATAGCGCTATTTTCACGGGCCGAACGATTATCCTCGTCCTTGACGATCCGCTCGACAATATCTCCAAGGAGCGCTTGCCGATCTGCGAAAGGCAAATGTGCGGCATCGCCGCCTTCGACCGCGACTTCCGGTGCAATTTCGATCGCTTGACGACGGATCTCGTCATCAAAGAGAATGAGCCACGGCAATATCGGCCGCAGTCGAGGCGTGATGACCTTGTGGCCGTACTGCTCACGAAAAAACAGAGACTCCACTGAGTGACGGGAATTGCCGCTTTTCAGATACTCGCTGAACCACTCGGCGGCGAGCAACTCTCGAACTTCTCGGTGTCGGAATCGCACCAAACCATAGAGCACATCGTTGAATATCCCTCGCTCCAGTAGCGCTTGGACTTCTTTCGGATTCCAATCCGCGAGGACAGCTTCCGCATCAAGGCCGATTTCGGTATGGAGCGCGTCTGGTACACGGATTCCAGGCTTACCCGTCAAAATGACGGCCACAGCGAGCAACCGGGCGCCATTTCTTGCCTTTTCACGACAGAGAGGCTGACGTTGCGCCCGATCAGGATCGATCTCATTCAAACGGAGATCGATATTGTTCTGTAAAAGCTCAAGCCGTCCGACCAGCGTCTGGTCGACGTTCCATTTCGCAAGAATGCCCTCAAGGTCAAACGGCCTCCCGGCCATCGACATGAGATTGGCACGCCTAAGATCGTTGATCAGTCGATCGACATCCGGTGCTTCGCGATGCTTGGCAAAAAAGCGGATATCACTTTCGCCAAGGGGGTTGAGAACAAAAACTTGCAGAGTGCTTTCAGGTTTTCCAGACTCACCTGCACATTCCTCTTCACCCGCTTGCTCTTTTCGCGGTTTTTCAAAAGGCAGGTAACTCTCAACGAGTGCACGATCAGATACTGCTCGCCAGGCATAGGGGCGACTGGATATGAAGATATGCGCACGTTGCCACGCGTTTTTGATGCGCCTCGCAAAAATCCGGATCGCTTTTTCGAACGCACGCGGATTTTCCAACCGAGCTTCATCGATGGAGTCGAGGAAAAACCAAGCCTCCTCCTTCGATTCCAGCCAATAATCGAAGGCATCCACACTACCCACTTCGAACGCAGTCTCGAAGCCATCCTCAATGTCTTCTATCCGAATAAAGAAGGCTGCCCTTCCACGCTCCTCCGCATACTTTGCGCGGGCCGCCATCTCATGGCTTTTTCCCGCTCCTGCCTCCGCGAGAATGATACAGCGAAACATTTCTTCGAGTTCGTTCCATCCAGTGCGCTTTTGGTCACGCCAAACAGCGAGCAACTCCTGCTCATCGGAGTCTGCTTCCGTCTTTGGAACTGATGAAAAGTAACGTGTCAGCGGCACGGACTGATTGTTCATAATGAAACTCCGTCGAGACAGAACAGACAAAGACTTTGAAAGCAACGCTCAGTGATGAACATGGTTCACTTCAAATCAGAGCTTGGATATGAGCCTTCTCCATGGCTGCCTACTCCCACGGATTCAGAATACCCAGCGCCTCCGCCTTGAAGTCCGCCACATTGCGTGTCACCAGCACCATGCGGTGCTGCAGGGCGGTGGCAGCGATGAGGGAATCCAAGACGCTCATGGGCTGGCCTTTCTGCTTCTGCTCCGCCGTGATCTTGCCCCATGTCACGAATGTTTCCGCATCAAGTGGAAGCACGCGCCCGGTAAACTGTCTCGGCAGTGTTTCATCCAGCCAGATTTCGAGTTCCGTGCGGCGATTTGAAGGAGGACGAAGGCTGATGCCGTGCTGAATCTCACCGATGGTCACGGCGCAGATGTACACGCTCTCCGGGTCGATGGCGTTCAGCCACGCCACGACACGCTCTTCCGGCCTCGGCTTGACGAATTCCGAAAGCACGCAGGTGTCGAGCAAGTAACGCGTGTTCACAGGTCAATCTCACGCAATTCCGTAGCCTGATCTCGTTTGATGACCAGTTCGCTGTTCCGCAGGGGAGAATTCAGCAAAAAATCACCCAGCCGTTGCTTGGGTGCGGTGAGCTTCCGGAACTGATCAATTGGCATCACCACCGCCACTTCAGTTCCATGCTTGGTGACCACCTGCGGACCTTCGGACAGTGTTTTGTCAATCAATTCCGAGAATTTATTCTTTGCTTCCTGAATCTGCCATGTTGTCATGCGAACCTCCCGCCAGCCATTCTGGCCAGACTAGCCAGAATATAGGGCCGATTTCAGAAAAACGCAATACATGGCAACCCGCTCACGTGGCTAGTAGCATCTCCATGCGACAGCCCCTTACAGTGCCGGGAAACCGCAGACGGACTTTGGAAAGAAACAGGCTATCCCAGCACGGCCCGCAATTCCGGCACTCCTCTCCCGCTTTCGAAATCCGTCATGAAGACCGTGCGGACCCCGGCGCTTCGCAGAAAGCGCCGGGCGCGTTCGACGTCGGCCTGCGGCGCATCGGCGCGGGTCACGACGCCGAGCACCGTGCGGTTGAACATGGTCGCGAATTGCGGCGGGATAAGGCAGGAGGCGTGCGTGGCGCTGGTGAGCATGAGGATCATGTCGCACTCCGCCGCCGTGGTGATGAGGGCCGGGTAGAAGCGTCTGTTCTCCAGAAACTCCCCCGGCGTGTTGATGAAGGGGCCGCAGTATTCCACGGCCATGAGTCTGCGCGGCGCGTGCTTGCCGCCGGAGAGAACCCGGATCAGACCGCTCTTCCCCGAACCCGTTTCCCCGACCAGCAGAATCTTGGCCACGTCCCCGGACCTACGAGCGGGTCATCTCGACGGACGCGTAGTGCAGCGTCCGGTCGAAATACTCCAACACGCCCCGCAGGGCCGTCTCGACGCTGGCCACGTCTCCGGTCAGGACCAGCGAACCGCCGAAGCGGTCCAGGAACCCGATGTCCACGGCCGCCGTCTTGGTCGCGATGTCGGCGGCGATGATCACGCCTTCGCTGGGCGTGATGGTCAGGATGCCGATGGCGTCGCCTGTCGCGTCGTCCAGGCCCAGCTTCATGTAGATGCCGCGCTGGGGGCTGGCGATGACGTGGGCCAGGGTGACCTGCTTGCCCGGCACATACTCCTGGATGATGCGCTGCTTGGACTCGACCATGGTTCGACCTCCCCGGCTACAGAAGCTGGGCCTTGAATTCTTCGCTGGGTGACGGGATGACCACGTGGCTCAGGACCGGGCCGGCATCCCCCACCCCGGCCACGCCGGCCTGCACCGAGGACTTCACGGAGCCCACGTCGCCGGTCATGACCACGAAGGCCTTGCCCCCGAGGCCCGCGGCGGTGCGGATCTCCAGGAGATCGACCAGTCCGGCCTTGGCGGCGGCGTCGGCCGCCAGGATGCAGGACGCCGTGGTGGCGGTCTCGATGACGCCCAGGGCGCCTATGGTCGTCCGCAGGGCCGTGCCGTTCAGGGCGGGAAAGACGTCGGCGTGCACGTTGGGCAGCACGAACCAGTCCACGACCATCTCCGCGCCGATCTCGCGCCCCGTGTCCACGGAGCTCTGCACGGCCCCGGTGTCCCCGGCGACGATGACCAGATAGCGCCCCGGGCAGCTCGGACGGGCGACGACAAGATCGACCTGCGCGGCCTTGGTCATTTCGTCGGCGGCGTGCATGCCCACGGCGATGCTGTTCAATTCGATGCAGCCCACTGCGCGTACGTTCCTCATATTCGTATCCTCTCCTTACGCTCTGATGATGACCATGCCGTCCGCGACGGACTCGACGGTGCCGTCGATGCTCGCGTGAACCCGCGCGCCCAGGGCCTTGTCGGGGATCTCGCCGATCAGGTCGCCCTTTTTCACCTTCTGCCCCGCCGCCACGACACACGTTGCCGGAGCCCCGATGTGCTGCTTGAGCGGGATCGTCACCGCCTCGGGCTGAAAGCCCTCGATCAGGCCGGGGTGCGTGTCGTACCTGGCGACATCCAGACGCCGCATGAGCCGCGACGTGGGCACGTACCGGCAGTCCCTGAAGCGGTGCGGGACCGGGGCCTTGCCCGTCCCCTCCCAGCGGACCCCTTCCCGCATCAGCGCCCGCTTGATCTGGGCGTTGACCTCGCGCGGCGAGACCAGCATGGGGCAGGCGAACTTCTCGCAGATGCCGCACTCGGAGCACAGGAGCGCCTCGCGCGCCTGGGGGCTGGACAGGACCTCGGACTGCGGGATGCGCATCAGCTTGTGCGGGTGGAGACGGTGGCCCAACAGATTGCGCGGGCACAGGTCCGTGCACTGTGAGCACTGGCAGCAGATGGTGCTGGTGATGCGCCGGACCCGAACCGGGTCCATGGTCTTCCTGGCCACCACGTTGTGGTCCGGGGGCAGGACGATGAGGCCGCTGGTGGTCTTGGTCACGGGCTGGCGCGTGTCGGGCAGGACCCGGCCCATCATGGGGCCGCCGTCCACCACCACGTAGTCCGCGATGGTCGGTCCGCCCGCGAAGGCGAGGACGTCCTCGACCAGCGAACCCACCGGCACCCTGACGACCATGTGCCGCTTCACCTCGCCCGTGACGGTCACGTAGCGGTCGGTCAGGGGCGAGCCCTCCATGGCCAGGGCCACGTTGACGAGGGACTCGACGTTGCTGACCACGACGCCGACCTGCAGCGGGATGCCGCCCTCGGGCACGGTGCGGCCCAGGACCTCGTGCACCAGCACCTGCTCGTCCCCGGCGGGGTAGAAATCGCGAAGTTCGAAGACCGCGAGCCTGCCCGTGGCGTCACCGGCCACGGCCTCCCGCACCGCCTGCATGGCCTCGCGGTGCTTGCCCTTGAGGCAGACGACGCCCTTGGTGGCCCCGGTGCAGTCGAGCACGGCGTTCAGGCCGCGGATCAAAGCCCCGGTCTCGGCCTCCAGCAGATGGGGGTCGCTCATGAGCAGGGGCTCGCACGACGCCCCGTTCACCAGCACCGTGTCCACGGAGGCGTTGACCTTGACATGCGTCGGGAAACCCGCGCCTCCGGCGCCGACGACCCCCGCGTTGCGAATATGCTCTACAATCGACTCTCTCATCTCTTCTCCCTGTCGAAAATCTTACCGGCTCGCGCCGCATGTCATGCAAGCACCGCGCCTTCCCAGGCCTGTTCCAGAATCCTGACCACATCCCCGGCGGACGGGCGGCGGGGGTTGCCGCCGGTGCAGATGTCCTCCAGCACGTTGGCGGCCATGGCCTCCATGTGGCGGCGGAAGGCCGCCTCATCGACCTTCATGGCCTTCAGGGCGGCCGGGATGCCCATGGCGGCGTTCAGGTCGCGCACCGCGCCGATCAGGCTCGCAGTGCCCTCCTCCACCGTGGCGGCGGGCAGCCCGAGGACCTCGGCGATCTCCCGGTAGCGCACGCCCGCGTCGAAGCTATTGTAGCGGATGACGAAGGGCAGCATCACCGCGTTGGCCAGCCCGTGGGGGATGTGGAACAGCCCGCCCAGGCTGTGGGCGATGCTGTGGGTCAGTCCCAGGCCGCTGTTGTTGAAGGCCATGCCGGCCATGCACGACGCCAGGAGCATCATCTCCCGGGCCTCCATGTCGTCGCCGCAGGCGTAGGCCCGCAACAGGTAGCGGGACACGTAGCGGATGGCGTGCTCGGCGTAGATGGTCGTGAAGGCGTTGGCCTGGCGCGAGGTGTAGGCCTCCACGGCGTGGGTCAGCACGTCCATGCCCGTGGCCGCGGTCACGCCCGGCGGCACGGTGCGGGTGAAGCGGGCGTCGAGAATGGCCATGTCCGGGATCAGGAGCTCGTCGTTGAGCGGGATCTTGACCTCGTTGGACTTGTCCGTGACCACGGAATACGACGTCACCTCGGACCCCGTGCCGCTGGTGGTCGGGATGGCCACCAGCAGGGGCTTGGGACGCCCGTCCCCCGCCTTGTGGGCGAAGAACATGATGGCCTTGGCCGCGTCGATGGCCGACCCGCCGCCCAGGGCGATGACGGCCTCGGCCCGGTCGCGCAGAAAAAGCGTCGCGCCTCTGGTCACGGTCTCCAGGGACGGGTCCGGCTCCACGCCGTCGAAAATGCCGTACGCGATCCCGCCCCGGTCCAGCTGGCTCTTGATCCGCTCCACGAAGCCGGTCCTGACCATGAACGGGTCCGTGACGATGAAGGCCCGTTTGACCGGCAGGCGTTCGAGGGTCTCGATGCCGTCGCCGCCGTAGCAGATCTTGGTCTTTCCGTAAAACTGCGTCACCCAAAACCTCCCAAACCTTGTTCCGGGCCAGTCGCCCGAATGACTTCCCCTTGCGGCGGTCAATCCCCTGTGGCCGGTCGCCCGGCGGGACAATGCCGCGCACGACAGGCCCGGCCCGGAACCGCTTCCGGGCCGGGAAACGACTGCGCTATTTGGCGGCGCGCTTCGGCAGCAGCTTCTCCACCTCGCCGTGGGGGCGGGGGATGACGTGCACGCTGACCAGCTCGCCCACACGCTTGGCCGCGGCCGCGCCCGCGTCCGTGGCGGCCTTGACCGCGCCCACGTCGCCGCGGACCATGACGGTCACCAGGCCGCCGCCGACCTGCTCACGGCCGACGAGTTCGACGTTGGCCGCCTTGACCATGGCGTCCGCCGCCTCGATGGAGCCCACCAGACCCTTTGTCTCGATCATGCCCAATGCGTTCATTGCTCAACCCTCCGGTTATCAGATATTTTTGCGAATGGTCTCGACCACGTGGCAGCTCAGCGTGCGCAGCTGTCCGGGGTCCGTGATGCCGTACCGGTCCTTGAGTATCCCGGCCACGGCCAGGACAAGCCGCTCGGCCCCCGACGCTTCCGGCCCGGCCCCCGCGGTGCACGCCGCGCAGGTGCAGCCGGGGGGGCAGGCCCCTGCGGCCGGGGCGCAGGACCCGCTTTCCGGACGCGGGCCGTAGACGACGGCCACGCCCCTGCGGCTCAGTTCGTCCCTGGCGCCGGGCGTCAGGATCAGGGAGCCGTCCATGTGGAGCGAGCCGCTCTCCTTGCAGATGAAGGACTCCAGATTATCCACCCCAACACGTTTCTTAGCCATGTCTCACCTCGCAGCGCGTGTTACGGACCGGACGACCTCGGGGCTTGGCCGCGGGATGACCACCGCGTCCAGAAGGTCCCGGCCCAATGCCGACCGCGCGGCTTCGGCGGCCTCCTCCACGGAGGCCACGTCCCCGCCGATCACGAAATATGATTTGCCGTTGATGCCCTGCCCCGCGACCAGGCGCAGCAGGCGCACGGCGGACCGCTTCACGGCGCTGTCGGCCGCCGCCACCCCGGCCGAGACCGTGCGGCACTCGACGACGCCCAGGGCGTCCCCGTCCTCGTGGGCCGACGGGCCGCGCAGGGCGGCCAGGACCTGGGGCGAGACGTTGGCCAGGACAAAGGCCCCGGCCAGGGCGCGGCCCGATTCACGTGCCAGGCGCACCGAGGTGTCCACGGCCTCGCGGTCCCCGGCCACCTGGATCAGGTAGCGGCCGGAACAGACGGTCCCTGCCTGCACCAGCTCCACGTCGGCCGCCTTGACCATGGCGTCGGCCAACTCCACGCCGGCGGCGATGCCGCGCGCCTCCACGATGCCAAGGGTATCCATGTCAGCCCTCCGGGCGCACTTCCACTTCGTCGATGATGCCGACGATGGCCGCGTCCACGGGCATGTCCGGGGAGTTCATGGCCTTGCGCGCCGAGCTGCCCGTGGTCACCAGCACGCGCTCGCCGATGCCCGCGCCCACGCAGTCGGCCGCCACGAAACTCTCCCCCGCGCCCTCGGCGCCGAGGTCGAGCCTGCGCACGACCATCAGCTTCAGGCCGTTCAGGCTCTCTTCCTTGCGCGTGGCCCAGACATTTCCGATGACTTTGCCGATAATCATGGTTCCGCCTTCATCCTTCCCGGATGATGGAGATATGCAGGTTGCCGGCGGTGTCAGCCGCCAGGGGGGTGATCTTGGCCGAGGCCGGGACGCGCAGGGTGCTCACGCCCCGTGCCCCGGCTGCCCGGACGTCCTCGGCCGTGACCAGGTGCCGCCGCAGAATCGCCGCTTCCGGCGGCTTGGGCAGGCAGAGCCGCAGCCCGTAGGAGGCCAGGGTCTTCTCGTGCCGTTCGTACAGGGCGTACAGCGGGCCTGGGGCCGTGTCCGCGTGGGCTCGGTACTCGAACCCCAGCGTCTCCACCGCCACGCCGCGCAAGAGCAGGTCCAGGGCCTCGGCCGCATAGCGGTCCGACGCCCGGCCCACGGCCAGGTCGGCCATGGCCGGGCAGGACAGTTCGGGCAGGATGTAGCGTGCGACGGGGCGCGACCCGGCGTCCTCGCCGCAGAAAAGGATGTCCGTCCCCGCGCCCAGGCAGGCCCGGACCCTGGCGGCCAGCTCCTCGCACCTCGGGGCCAGGACCACGACGCAGGGCCTGGCCTCGCTCTCGCGCAACCGCTTCAGGACTTCACGGGTTATGGCCTGGGCCAGTTCATCGAAATTCATGCTCCCTCCCCGACGCGGCAGTTCATGGCGATGCCCAGGGGCGTGACCAGGAACGGGTTGGCGGGCTTGTGCACGGGCAGGCCCGTCTCCTGGGCCATGACCAGCTCCATGCCCTTGAGGCAGCAGGTCCCGCCGACCAGATAGATGGCCGAGACCTCGCGGCCCCGGACATGGGCGTTGACGATGGAGGCCATCTTCTGGAGCACCGGGCGGACCACGGGCAGGATCTCGTCCTGCATGTCGGGGCGCTTCTTGAGCTCCTCGGCCTCCTCGAAGGCGACGCGGTAGTTTCCGGCCAGGACCAGGGACAGATGCGTGCCGCCCGTGGCCTCGTCGGCCACGTGGACCACGCGCCCGTCCTCGAACACGGACAGGCCGGTGGTCCCGCCGCCGATGTCGACGATGACGCCGTTGTCCACCCCGAGCACGGCGTTGGCGGCCGTGGGCTCGTCGAGGATGGCGGTCACGTCCAGGCCGGCGGCCTCGACCACGTGGCGGTGGGTGTTGCTGTCCTTGGCCCCGGTGCCGGGCGGCACGGCGATGGCGGCATGGGACAGGCGCCGTCCCAGCCGCTCCTCCAGCTGCCCGACCAGCCTGCGCACGATGCGGGTCGCGCCGGTGTAGTCCACGACCAGACCGTCACGGACGACCTGGGCGAACTCCAGGGCGCAGGCCACGGGTTCCCTGGACGCGTTCAGGACCACGACCACGATGTAGGCAGTGCCCAGGTCCACGCCGACCAGCAGCGGCTCGGCGGGCCCGACCGGCACGGTCGTGTCGATGCAGGCCTCCAGCGCCCGGATCCTGTCATCAATGGCTGCAAAATCCATGGCCCGTCCCGCTTTTGCCGACGATTCTGCCGGACACGTCCGACCTCCAGCCGGAGCTGTTGCCCTCGTCCGGGTCGATGTGCATGGCCAGCCGGAAATTCTCGCTGACGCGGACCAGCACGTCCTCCAGGATCAGGGGCCGCTCGCCGTCCACGCGCACGCAGACGCGCTCGTTGTCGGACACGCCGAAGCGCGCGGCGTCCCGTGGCGCCATGTGGATGTGCCGGGCGGCCACGATGAGCCCTTCCTCCAGGCCGACGATGCCCGTCTGGGAGGCCAGGATGATGCCCGGCGTCCCCGACGTGTCTCCGGACTGGCGCACCGGCGCGTCGGTCCCGAGGATGCGCGCGTCGGTCTTGGATATCTCCACCTGGGAGCTGCCGCGCGCGGGCCCCAGCACGGCCACGTTGTCGATGACGCCCTTGGGCCCGATGAGCCGCACCCGCTCCTTGCACAGGAACTGTCCCGGCTGGGACAACTCCCGCACCGGGGTCAGGGGGCCGCCGAACAGGTCCAGGGCGTCCTTCTCGCTCAGATGGGCGTGGCGGCCCGAAAGCTCCACCGGTATGGCGTCGTCGGCCCGTCCCGCATCGGCGGCCGCACCCCGGTCATCGGGCTGCGCCATGACGGATCGCAGCACGTCCGCCAGAATGTCCCTGATGGCCTTCTCGTTGATGGCGTTCTCGTTCATTCTCGGCTCCATGAAATTTTGGGCCATGCCCATGCGGGCCGCGCATCCCGCTTCCGTTCCTAAAAAACCGCGCGGTTCCGTGAAATCCCGCCGAAGCGGCGGCCGCTTGCGCATCGAAGCGGGAGTCCTTTGCCGGAGGCCGGGAAAGGACTCCCGAGATGCTCCACACTAACCCTCGATCTTGGGCAGGATCGATTCCACCTCGCCGTGGGGGCGGGGAATGACGTGCACGCTGACCAGTTCGCCGACACGCTCGGCGGCTGCCGCGCCCGCGTCGGTGGCGGCCTTGACCGCGCCCACGTCGCCGCGGACCATGACGGTGACCAGACCGCCGCCGACCTGCGTGCGGCCCATGAGGGTCACGTTGGCGGCCTTGACCATGGCGTCCGCCGCTTCGATGGCTCCGACCAATCCCCTGGTTTCAATCATTCCCAATGCGTTCTGTGCTGACATGACGTTCTCCTTTTACTGACGATATTGCGTGGTTATCAGATGACGTGCTTCAAAAAACCCTAGGCGATCTTCTTCAACTGCTCGACGATGAGCGCCGTGATGGCCTCGATGTCGACGGAGGCCGCAGGCTGGGCCTGTGCCGCAGGCTGGGCCGGAACCGACCCGCAGGGCGCGGCGGCCAGGTCGTAGGCCAGCCGCCTGATGTTCATGAGGTTCAGGGGCGTGACGTTGTCGGAGGTGGAGCTGCCGCCCACCGTTCCGCAGCCCAGGGTGAAGGACGGGAACAGACCCGTGGTGATGCCCACCGCGCCGTGGGTGGAGGGCGTGTTGACCAGGAGCCTGGACACGGGCTTCTTCATGCCGAACTCGCGCACGACCTCCTCGTTGCGGGAATGGATGGCCAGGGAGTGGCCGATGCCGCCGTTCTTGAGCAGGGCGTGGCAGGTCTCGCAGGCCTCCTTCCAGTCGTTGACCACGTAGAAGCCCAGCAGCGCGGTCAGCTTTTCCTTGGAGAAGGGGTAGCGGGGCCCGATGCCGGGCTCGTCGGAGACCAGCAGGCGGGTTCCGGCCGGGATCTCGATGCCGGCCACGCGGGCGATGTGGGCCGCGTCGCGCCCGACGATGTCGGGGTTCATGGTGCCGTTGGCCCGCTCCATGACCCGCTTGACCTTTTCGAGCTTCTCCCCTTCCAGGAAGTACGCCCCGTGGGCGACCAGGCAGGCCCGGACCTTGTCGGCGATGACGGCCTCGGTCACGATGGCCTGCTCCGAGGCGCAGACCGTGCCGTTGTCGAAGGTCTTGCTCAAGAATATCTTGGACACGGCGTCCTCGATGTCGGCGCTGCGCTCGATGTAGGCCGGCACGTTGCCCGCGCCCACGCCGAGGGCCGGCGTGCCCGAGCTGTAGGCGGCCTTGACCATGCCGGGACCGCCCGTGGCCAGGATCAGATCGACGATCTTCATCAGCTCCTGGCTGCCCTCGATGGTCGGCACGCTCATGACGCTGACCAGGTCCTCGCACACGCCGCAGTCTTTCAGCACGCAGCGGATCAGGGCCACGGTCTCGGCGATGCATTTGCGCGCGCTGGGATGGGGCGTGAAGACGATGGCGTTGCCGGCCTTCAGGGCGATGATGGACTTGTAGATGGTCGTCGACGTCGGGTTCGTGGACGGGATGATGCCGGCGATGACGCCCACGGGCATGGCGATCTCCACGATCTTGCCGGCCTTGTCCTCGCGGATGACGCCGATGGTGCGCATGTCCTTGATGGCCGCCAGCAGCTTCTCGCTGGCCAGAATGTTCTTGATCTTCTTGTCCTCGGCCTTGCCGAAGCCCGTCTCCTCCACGGCCAGGGCGGCCAGGTGTCCGGCCTTGGCGGCGGCGGCCTCGGCCACGGCCTTGACCACGGCGTCGACGCGCTCCTGCCCGAGCAGGGCGTATTCGGCCAGCGCCTTGCGCGCCCCCCTGACCAGGGAACGGGCTTCCTGAATGGACAGTAAATCCTTGTCTACCATACGCTTACTCCTCTTCCTGTCTGTATGCCTTGAGCAATGCCTGGATCAGGTCGTTCTTGCGGGCGCTGGACAGCGCCTCGCGGGTCATGGCCAGGCCGTCCGTTTCGCGGGCCAGATCCCGCAGCCTGGCCAGGCTCATCTTCTTCAACCTTGAAATGTCGTGGACCGGCGGCCCGGCCGCTGCCGCAGCCACCGCGCCGGATGCGACGGGTTCGGCCGGGGCGGACGGTCCGGCCGGGATGATCGGTGTCCCGGGCCCGCCGCAGGGGCCGGGGGAAACGGCGACGACCCGCCTCAGTTCGGAGTCGGGCCGGGCGATGACGTGGGCCGAAACCAGCGCATCGACCCTCAGGGCCCGCACCGCCGCCATGCCCGCGTCGACGGCCGCGCGCACCGCCGCGACCTCCCCGGACACGGTCACGGTGACCAGGCCGGCGCCGACGAGGTGGCGCTCCAGCAGCCGCACGTCGGCGGTCTTGAGCATGGCGTCCGCGCACTCGACGGCGGCGAGCAGACCTGCGGTTTCAACGAGTCCCAGTGCCGACATGTCATCCTCCTTGGCTTGCGCCCGCTTCAGTGCCTGATCACCGCCACCGGGAAGCCGGCGGCCGTGAACATGCCTTCCATGCGGGCCAGGTCCGCGTCGTCGGGGGTCAGACCGCCTTCCAGGGCATAGTCCCAGCCGAGCTGACCGTACTTGCCGACCCCCATCCGGTGATAGGGCAGCAGATCCACCCCTTTGAAATTCTTGCAATCCTGATACGGCCGCAGGAACTCGACCAGCATGCGCAGCTCGCGCTCGCCGTCGTTGAGGCCCTTCAGAAGCGGGAGCCTGATGCGCACGTTGTGCCGGTTTTCGAGCAACAGCTTCAGGTTGGACAGGATGGTCTCGTTGCGCACCCCGGTCAGCTCGTGATGGCGGGCCGAGTCCATATGCTTGATGTCGAAGAGGAAAAGGTCCGTGAATTCCGCGACCTTGAGCAGGGCCTCGGGCCGGGCGTAGCCGCAGGTCTCGATGGCCGTGCCGATGCCCCGCTGGCGGCAGGCCATGAGCAGGTTGGCCGCGGCCTCGGGCTGCATGAGCACCTCGCCGCCGCCCAGGGTCACCCCGCCGCCCGAGACTTCGTAAAAGGGGCGGTCCTCCTCGATGACGGCCATGAGCTCAGAGATGGTCCGCGTCTCCCCTACCACGGCCAGGGCCGAGACGTTGCAGGCTTCTTCGCACTTGCGGCAACCGACGCACTCGATGTCGGGGTTGACGATGTGCGTGCGCCCGTCCGGGGACATCGAGTGGATGCCCACCGGACAGACGGGCACGCAGGCCCCGCAGTTCACGCACAGGTTCTGTTTGAACAGCACCTGATGCCGCCGCAGCTGCCCTTCGGGGTTCGAGCACCACGTGCAGCGCAGGGGGCAGCCCTTGAAGAAGATCAGGGTGCGCACGCCGGGTCCGTCGTACATGTTGTACTTCTGGATGTTGAAGATCAGCGCTTTGCGTTCGATCATGGCGACTTCTCCGCTTTGCGTGGTGCTCGAATTCCGGGACGTCATGGCCTCTGGCTATATCTCGCGCAGCATGGTCCGACTGATGATCTCGTCCTGCACGTCCTTGCACAGCTCGACGAAGAAGGCGCTGTACCCGGCCACGCGGACCACCAGGTCGCGGTACTTCTCGGGGTGCTTCTGGGCGTCGAGGAGCACGTCGTTGTCGAGGTAGTTGAACTGCATCTCGCCGTTGCCGAGCATGCAGGCCGTGCGGATCAGGGTGATGAGCCCGTTCTCGCCCTCGGGCGTGTCCAGCAGGCCCGACATGAGCTTGAAGTTGTGGACCATGCCGATGTTCATGTTCTCGTTGGCCATCTTGGACACGGACTTGATGATGGCCGTGGGGCCCTTGAAGTCGGCGCCCTGGGTCGGGCTGATGCCGTCGGACAGGGGCGACCAGGCCCGGCGTCCGTTGGCCGACGCGCCCAGGAGCTGGCCGAAGGGCGTGTTGTTGGAGATGGACAGGGTGCCGTGGCTCAGGACCGAGTACAGGGTCTTGTACCTGCGGTGCTCGGTCTCGGTGAAATGCACCAGGTCGGCGGCGATGAGGTCGGCGTAGTCGTCGTCGTTGCCGTACTTGGGCGCGGCCAGGCAATCGGCCTTGATCTGCTCGTAGCCCTCGAAATCGGCCTTCAGGGCCGAGTTGAGCTGGGCCAGGGTGTACTTTCTGTCCTCGTAGACGAGCTTTTTGATGGCGGCCATGGAGTCGGCGTAGGTGGCCAGTCCGCTCCAGACCACGCCGGGGCCGAAGTTGTACATGGCGCCGCCGGCGGACACGTCGCGGCCCGATTCCATGCAGCCCTCGTACATGAGGGACATGAGCGGCTTGGGTGCCAGCTCGCGGTGCACGCGCTGGGAGATGACCGTGGCCACGCTCGACCACTTGGTGATGAACCTGATCTGCTCCTTCACGGCCGCCTCGAACTTCTCGAAGGTGTCGAAGGCGCTGAAGTCGCCCAGGTCCGGGCAGACCTGCTTGCCGTACCACAGGGGCACGCCGCGGTTCAGGACCAGCTCGATGCAGATGGGCCACTGGGTGTAGGCCGTGGAGGTCCACTGATACAGGCGGCCGGACTTCTGGGGCTCCACGCAGCCCATGAGGCAGTAGTCGCGGGCGTCTTCCATGGACACGCCCTTGGCCAGCATCATCTTGATGTGCGACTCGTCGAAGTGCACGGCCGGGAAGCCCATGCCGGAACGGATGACGTCCACGATCTTCTTCAGGTACTTCTGCGGCGACTTGTTGTGCACGCGTGTGGCCAGGGAAGGCTGGTAGATGCGCACGTGGCGCACGGCGTCCATGAGCAGGTAGGTCAGGTCGTTGTTGGCGTCGCGGCCGTCGCGGGTCACGCCGCCCACGCACATGTTGACGAAGGGCTGGTAGCCCGCGAAGAACTTGGACCCGCCTTCGCTGGTGATCCACATCATCTCCGACATCTTGATGAGCATGCACCCGGCCAGGTCGAAGGCCTCGTATTCGGTCATGCGGCCGGCGTCGATGTCGGCGCGGTAGAAGGGGTACATGTACTGGTCCACGCGTCCGATGGACATGCCGGTCTGGTTCTCCTCCACCACCAGCAGGGACTCGATGGTCCACACGGCCTGGATGGCTTCCCAGAAGGTGCTCGGGGCGTGGGCCGGGACACGGGCGTTGACCTCGGAGATCTTGAGCAGCTCGGCCCTGCGCCTGGGGTCGGTCTCCCTGGCGGCCAGTTCCGCGGCGTAGGCGGACATGCGCCGGGCGTAGATCATCACGCCTTCGGCCGTGTCGATCAGGGACTTGTAGAAGTAGATCCTGTCGATGTCCCCGGGGTTCTCGTAGTCCAGATGCTCCAGGTGCTCCCTCGCCTCGCGCTGGATGTCGAGCATGCCCTTCTTCATCAGGATGACGTCGTAGCCGGGGTTGGAGTCGCCGCCGCCGTTGATGGCGTGGTAGGAGCAGTCCGTGACGTAGGCCTCGGCGGACAGTTCCCACAGGCCGGCCTCGCGGTACTGGTCCTCGCAGTGTTCGTCCACGCTCTTGCCCTTCCAGAAGGGAAAGAGCTCCTCGCGCATGACGCGCTTGTCTTCCTCGGAAATGTAGAACGGGTCCTGGGAGCGGGTGCCGATGGTGTCGAGCTCGGCTTCCATCCAGCGCCAGGCGATGTCCGGCGAGAAGGCGCCGGCGCGGGGGGCGCCGTTGGGAGCGCCGACGATGAGCTCGTGGTCCTGGATGACCAGGGGCGCGGTCTCGCAGCAGTACTTGAAGCACTTGGCGCGCAGCAGCACCTTGGGCATGCCGGGGTTCTCCGCCGCGATCTTGGTGATGGCCCTGGCGCGGTGGGTGGTGATGCTGGGCACGTGGGTCAGGAACTTCTCCTTGAGCCTGATGTGCCGCTGGGTGGGCCCTTCGGGCACGCCGTGACCGGCCGGGGCCGCCGCGTGGGAAGCCGCAGGGGCGGGCTCGCCGCCCTTGAGAATCTCGGCCGAGACGCCCTCGAATATCTTTTTCAGCGAGGCGCGCTCCTGGGGTGTCAGGTTCTTGGTCGCCTCTGCAAGTTTGCTCGAAAATTCTTGAAGATCCACGTCACTACCTCCTCATTACGGATAGTCTTTTATCTTTGTGCAGGGCCTTCCAGGACCTGAATCGCCTCGTTCAAAACCCGTTTCAGCGCCTCCAAACGGAGCGGTAGCTGCCCGGATTGTTCCGGACCGGCACTCCCCGGCCCGGGGACCGCACCATCCAGGTCCCGCACGCCGTAGCCGACCTTGCGCGTGTAGATGAGATTTAGGGGGGAAAGATTGTCCGCCGTGATCCCGAACCCGGCCGACCCGCTGCCCAGCGTCATGGCCGGAAAGAGGTTGGTGGTCGCGCCCATGCCGCCGAAGGTGGCCGGGGTGTTGACCAGCAGCCTGCCCACCGGCTTCTTCAGGGCGAACTGCCGGATCACGTCCTCGTCGTTGGAGTGGATGACCAGGGTGTGGGCGTTCTTCTCGTGCAGGAGCAGCTCGATGCACTTCTCGCAGGCGTGCATCCAGTCGTCCTCCATGTAATAGGCCAGGACGGGCGAGAGCATTTCGCGGGAATAGGGGTCCTGCTCGGACACGTACTTGCGGTCCGCGACCAGGACGGTCACGCCCTCGGGCGCGGCGATCCCCGCCTTGCGGGCCAAAAACCGGGCAGACCGACCGACCACGCCCGGACGGGGGCGGCCGTCGTGGCAGAAGAAGAGCGCGGCCAGCCGCAACGACTCCTCGTCCGTCATGAAATAGGCCCCGTTGCGGCGCAGGGCGGCGCGAACCCGGTCGGAAACGCAGGTCTCGACCACGATGGACTGCTCGGCCGAGGGGCACACGCCGTTGTCGAAGGTCTTGCTGGCGACGATGTCGCGCACGGCCCGGTCGATGTCCGCCGTGCGCTCGATGAAGGCCGGGCCGTTGCCCGTCCCGCCGTAGATGACCGGCTTGCCCGAGCCGCGCGCGGCCCGGAGCATGCCGGGGACGCCGGTGACCAGGATCAGGGACGCGGCCCTGTGATTCATCAGTTCGAGGGTGCCGCTGGCCGTTACGGTGGACAGGTAGGACAGGCAGCCCTCGGGCAATCCCAGGGACTGGGCGGCCTCGATCATGATGTCCAGGGTCCGGCCCATGGTCCGGCAGGCCCTTGGGTGCGGCGAGAAGATGACGGCGTTGCCGGACTTGACGGCGTTCATGGCCGTGGCGACGGTCGTGGACACGGGGCTGGTGGCCGGGCACAGGGCCACGACCACGCCCACGGGCACGCCGATGTCCACGATGCGGCGTTCGCGGTCCTCGCCGATGACGCCCACGCAGCGCATGCCCCGCAGGTTGGCGGCTACCCGCTCGCAGACGAAGCGGTTCTTGACCAGCTTGTCCTCGGGACGGCCGTACTCCGTCTCCTCGTGGGACATGACGGCCAGCTCCCGGGCGTGCCTCGCCACCGCGGCGGCCATGCCCTCTACCACGGCGTCCAGCCGTTCCTGGGGCCACGCCGCCAGCCGCCTCTGGGCCTCGAAGGCGTTCTCCGCCAGTATCCGCGCCTTCTGGATGGAAAGCAGATCGTTATCGACCGTCAGCATGTCGCCCTCCCGCCTGGATGTTCACCGCAACCGTTCCGCGCGCCCCGGACTAGGGGAGCAGCCCCTCGATGGTGTAGCGCTTGGTGATCTTGGCCAGGTCGGGGTGCGGGGTGGGGATGACCACGGAACTGTAGACCGAGGCGCCCATCTTCTCGACGGCCTTGATCCCCGCCTCCACGGCGGAGGCGCAGGCGGCCACGTCGCCCTGGACCAGGACGGAAACATACCCGGAGGCCACGTTCTCGAAACCGACGACCTCGACGTCGGCCGTCTTCTGCATGGCGTCGGCCGCTTCGAGCAGATAGACGATGCCGAATGTCTCGATCATCCCCAGCGCGCGGTGGCGCTGCGGCTGCTCCGGAACCTCGTCCTCCACCGCGTAGATGGAGACGATGTCGCCCACGCCGCGGATGGGGCGGGGCATGACGTTCTTGGCCGTCAGCTTGCCGATCTCGGCGGCGGCCGCGGCCCCGGCCTCGACCGACGCGGTCACGGCGGCCACGTCGCCCTTGACCATGATCGTGACCAGGGTCGAGCCGACGTTCTCGTAGGAGATGAGCTGCACGTTGGCAGCCTTGAGCATCCTGTCCGCGCCGTTGATGGCCGGCACCATTCCCAGCGTCTCGATGAGGCCCAGGGCCTCTTCGCCGTAATATCTCATAGTGTCCCTTCCTCCTGCTGATCCTGATCTTGAGCGTTGCGCCGGACACCGCCCCGGCGCCGACTCTTTTTCCACAACTTGAAGGTAGCCCTTCCCCCCAAGGGGAAAGTCAACACTTTTCTCGAAAAACTTTTTCGCACCGACAAAGTCGGCAGATCCGGATTTGGATTTCGCAACATCCCGATTTTAAAGGTCCTGGCGACAAAACGGTCGCCCGCGCCCGGAAAACCGGACGCGGCACGGGACGTGCCGACCCAGGTCGTCAGGTCAAAGCGCGCCACAAGGAACCTTCCCCAGGGGGAAGCTCCGGGACGGGAACGGAGACGGTTGGAACAGGCCCGGAAACGCGAAAGCCGACCGGAGAGGTTCTCCAGTCGGCTGCGCTGCGCCGGAAACGGCCGGATTATGGAATGGACTACGACGGCGGGCAGGTCGCAGCGGTTTCGCGGAAGACGCGCATCATGACTTCGGTCACGAACTGGGCGCTGTTGCGGGTGGTCCAGTAGTCGGTGACGTAGCGCTCGTAGGACTCCTCGCCCAGGACGTACTTGTGGGCTTGCGCCCAGCGGCTCATTTTCCTGTAGGTTTCGCCGATATTCTCGTGCGACCCGATGTGATAGCAGGCAAGCATCATGCTGCCGCCGAACTTCGTCCTGACCTCGTCGGGACAGGGGATCAGGGTTTTCTGCATGATCCTGACCCGCTGCTCCTCGCCGTCCATGCGGGCCTTGCGCGAGGAGAAATTGATGATCACCGGCCCGGTGATCTCGTTGCGCAGGCTTTCGACGTAGTTGGTGAAGTCGATGTTGATGATGGCCGCCTCGATGTCGTTGTCGAAGTCCTGCTCCTGGTAGAGATACTCCGTCGCCTCCACGAACTTGACGGACACGTCCCTGATGTCGTGGTCGATGACCATCTCCGCCTCGACGATGAGGTCGTGCCAGTCCTTCACGGAGATGTACTTCCTGCGGATATCCTCCTGGGCCCGCTCCAGCTCGTCGATCTTCGCCTTGAACGAACGCTGCATCGTCCGGTAGACGTTGCAGATGTTGCCCTCGATGAAATCGCGCATCTCGTCGAGGGTGAAGCCCATCTGCTTGTAGTATTTGATGACGGGCACGGACAGGAGGGATTCCTGGGTGTAATAGCGGTAGTTGTTGAAATCCTTTCTCTGGGAATGAATGAGCCCGATCTTGTCGTAATATCGCAGCGCCTTCTTCGATATGTTGCAGATGCGACTCACGTCGCCGATGGAATACCGCGTCTTGCTCATCACAGTGCACCCTCCTGCCCGGTGCCGGGAACGCGCGTCATGCGCGCACTCGCATTGATGCATGTCTTCCTGCCCAGCTCGGGAAAAAGCGGCGGCGGGAAGGAAACTCTACCAGACACCGGCCCCGTGTCCAAGCCCGGTCTTCGACGGCGAGCCGCGCAACCCGTCAGGAAAAGCGAAGGGCATCCGTGCGGACGAGTCCGCCGGATGCCCTTCGCATTGCGTCAACGGGTTTCAACGGCCGCGCTCCCGCGCGGAGCCCAGACCTGGCTTGGACGCGACATCAATCCCTGATGAAGCGGTTGATGGTCGCGGCGCCTTCGGCGTGGGCGCGATAGTAGACCCGCAGTTCGTTTTCGGAGTCCATGTCGAACCGGGATTCCTCAAGCAGTCCGTTTGCTTCGGCGGTCATCAGGGCGTTGATCACCGACTTCTTCTTGAACGCCTTGAAGTCTCCGTACGTGTCCTTGAGCGCGGCCATGACATCGGCGGCGCACGCTTCCTCGACCGTGGTGAAAAACTTCAGGATCGCATAGTTAAGCGGCTTCATACTGCACTCCCACATCCTTCTTTTTCAATAAATCAAGGGGATTCATTGCGATGATGAAAATGCCGACGACCATCACCACCGCGGCGACCCAGGCGATGGGCGGCATGGACCAGCCGTCCTGGCCGAAAACGACACCGAGCACGATCCAGCAGCAAAAGGGTCCCCAGAAGGAGAAGGTTCCGTTGCAGGACATGCCCAGGGCCGCTCCGCACATGGCGTTGCCCTTGTACCAGAACATGAAGGTCAGATAGGCGCACAGACCGGCCACGGCGAACCAGATCATGGCGTCGCCGTCGGTGAAGGACTGGGCCACCATGCCGAAGGTGTCCGCGCCGGAGATCATGCCGAAGAGCGGCACCAGGATGATGAGGTTGGACAGGCCAGACGTGACCTGACGGATGGTGATGCCCACTTCGGGATCGATGAGCGACGTGCCGTATCCGCACACGCAGCCTTCGATGCCCCAGCAGGCCGCGGCCACGAAACCGAAGAATATCCCGATCAGCAGGCCGTCCGGAGCCTCGGCCGAAAGTCCGGTGCTGCCGATCATGAAGCTCGCCAGGAAGCAGATGCCAATGCCCAGCATCATGCGCGCGTTGAGCTTCTGTTTGAACAGGAACCGGCCGAGGATCGCGCCGATGGCCGGGCACAGAGCGCTGATGGGCACGACGATGGAACCGGCCTGCTGCAGGCCGACGACGTAGGCCGTACTGGCCAGGGGGCCGCCGATGATGGCCCCGGCGACCATGACCAGCCCCGGTTTCGTCCTGATGCAGCGCCCGAAATCGGCGATGCGGCCGCGCACGCCGGCGATGCCCAGTGCCCAGATCGCGCTGCAGCTGTCCGTGGTCGCCGCGCCCAAGGCGCTCAGCAGATACATGACCGCGAAGGCGGACAGGCCTGCGTTGACCCCATACCAATGCTCCCACACGCCCTTGGACATGCCCAGGGTCATGAATGCCGTGTAAAAGCCGTACAGCAGGCCGGACATCAGGGCGATGACGATGCCCTTGCTTCGGAATTCGGCGGCCAGCCGCTTTTTGGCGGCCAGCGCCGCCAGGTTGTGAGAACCGGATGCTTGAACCACAATCTCCTCCCTTTTAAGAGATCAAAAATAACGCAAACGCCCCCCGTGGCCGCAACCAGAATTCGGCACTGACCACGATATTTGGTTAACCGTAGCGTTTCCCCTAAGGGGAAGGTCAATAGGAGAATGTGAACTCGAGCGAAAAAATCAGTCGAGGAGAAAACAGGGCACAACCATCTCAACTTTCGTGGAAATGTACCGGAAATCGCAAACAATTGATATATGTCAATAGAGACATAATAAATACTTATGATTTGATATCGGAAGGTTGCGACAGTCTCGGCATTTATGCCGCCTTGTGCAGGATGCCGCACCTGCGACCTTGCCTTGATGCCCCGATCGTCTCGGGGCAAAACAGAAAGCTGCGATGGAGCGCCACAGAGCGTGAAGACGGGTTTCCTGGGGAAATTCGGCAAGAACGATCAGGGAAGAGGCAAGGCGACATGAATGACGCCCCCTCCCGACAATGCGACAAGACTGTCCGATGCGCCGGGATCGGGACGACGAGAAGCGAACTTTCAACTCAGGGGGACAGGTCTCGGCAGAGAAAATCAGCGAAAGACCGGTGCAGGCGCGACGGGAAGGCCGCGGGGACGATTGAATAACAGAAGCCCGCGGACGGGGCTCGGCCCTCAAACGCATGAAGGAGAGCCTGGCTCTCCTTCATGGTGTGCGTTGCATCCCGCGCGAGGGCTCGGAGCCATCACGCGAAATCAGGCCGGAAACTACGCTTTCTTGGCCTGTTTCTCATTTTTTACTTGAACTTTTTTGCTATCCTTTGCCGCCTTCTGCTTCTGCATTTTATCCTTGTCCTTCTTTCCGCCCTTGTCTCCCATGATGCGCTCCTGGTGTTGAAGTTCGTCAAGATGTGATGCCCCTCATTCCCGGCAGGCAAGGCCTGACGAGCGACGGGTCGATCCTTCCTCGGATGTGGATTTGCCGATGCGGATAGCATTCTTTGCCGGCGGCTGCAACGTGGGAGGAGCTCACGGCGCACATATCTTCACGCGTTCAGGGGGTTGCCGCAGGGTGCTGAAGGCTGCGCCGCCGCAAGCTGCTCGAAGACATGCGCGGCGTTGTAGCTGCTGCGCACGAGCGGCGCGCTGAACACGAACTCCAGCCCCGCTTCCCTGCCCCACCGGGCGTACTCTTCGAACACGTCAGGGTGAACGTACCGCTCCACGGGCGGATGCTTCCGGCTCGGACGCATGTACTGCCCGATGGTCGCGATGCGACACCCGCTTCCTGCCAGGTCCTGCAGCACGCCGCGCACTTCCTCGTCCGTCTCGCCGAGACCGACCATGAGGCCGCTCTTGGGGACGGCGCCCGCCTCCCGGACCCGGCGCAGCAGCTCCAGGCTCTGCCGGTAGTCGGCCTGGGGCCGGATGCGGGCGTAGTGGGCCGGCGGCGTCTCCACATTGTGGTTGACGATCTCCGGCGCCGCGTCGAGCACGGTCCGCAGGGCCGCGCGGGAACCGCGGAAATCCGGGATGAGCACTTCTATGGATGGGCCGGCGTCGGCGCATGCCTCGCGCACGGCCCGGATGACGGCCGCGAAATGGGCCGCCCCGCCGTCCGGAAGGTCGTCGCGGGTCACGGAGGTGATGACCACATGCTTGAGCCCCAGCCGGTGCGCGGCCTCGCCCACGCGCCTGGGCTCGTCGCCGTCGAGGGGCTCGGCCGGGCCGGGAGAGATGTTGCAGAAGGCGCAGTTGCGGGTGCAGACGTGCCCCATGATCAGGAACGTGGCCGTGCGCTTGGAATAGCACTCGAACATGTTCGGGCACTTGGCGCCGCGGCAGACGGTGTGCAGGCGCAGGCCTTCCACCAGGTTGTCGGTCCCGGAAAAGGCGGGGCTAGTCGGCAGCTTCGTGCGCAGCCACGGCGGGATGCGCAAAGAGGGTGCGGAATTCTCGTGCACAGACATGCTTGATCTCCTGCATGGAAATGGATTCGTCCTGCAGTTCATGGTGGAGCGAAGTGGGTTCGGCATCGGGCAGGCCGCAGAGGGTGATGAGGCTGAACAGGGACAGGTCGCGGCCGATGTTGAGGGCCAGCCCGTGGTACGAAGTCCAGCGCCGCATGCCGATGCCGATGGACGCGATCTTGCGCGGGCCCACCCACACGCCGGGGCGCCCTTCACTTCGCCCTGCGGACAGGCCGAAATGGGCCAGGGTGCGGATGACGACCTCTTCCAGGTCGTGGAAGAAGCAGCGCAGCCCCCCGGGCCGCGAGGCGACGCGGAACACGGGGTAGGCCACGAGCTGTCCCGGGTAGTGACAGGTGATGTTGCCCCCCCGGCTGGTCTGGACCAGCTCGATGCCCTGCGCGGCCAGGGCGTCCTCGCCGACGAGCAGGTTCTCGCGGCCGCCGTTGCGGCCCAGGGTGACGGTGCGGGGATGCTCCAGCAGATACAGGGTGTCCTCGGCCCCGGCCGTGACCAGCGGCAACCGCCGCAACTGGATCGCTTCGGCCTCCGCATGACGGACAAGCCCCAGATCTACGATGTGCATCACTTCTCCCGCTATACCCGCGCGTCGCTCTCAACTTTGACGACCCTACGTGTCAAGGACGCAAGCCTCAACCCGCACCACACGAGCGATCAATACCTCCCCGAGAAACGAGGGGGGCGCGTCACAGGTCACAAAGCCGCAGGCAATTTGCCGAGACGACAAGCACACTTTGTGCCACACGACGCCGACGGACAAAGGCGCACGACCCCGTCCGGTTTCGGTCAACATTTTTTCTCTGAATTGCCGGGCGGAATCGCCCGTTCCTGAATACGTTCCGGCAGAGGCGGCGCCTGCTCCGGGCGCCGCCCGTTTCGGCGCAGAGGCGGCTTGACCCTCGCCTCCCGGCGGCATGAGTCCGGGAATGGCCGTGACGCGTTTCAGGGGTGCATGGCTTCGAGGGCGACGCGCAGCACTTCCCTGATGTCCATGGGCTTGGCCACGTAGCCGTTCATGCCCGCGGCCAGCATCCGTTCCCTGTCGCCGGCCATGGCGCAGGCGGTCAGGGCGATGACGGGGATGCTCCGGACCGCCTCTCCGGCTTGGCCGTCCCTGATGCGGCGGGTGGTCTCGACGCCGTCCATCTCGTTCATCTGCACATCCATGACCACGAGGTCGAACGACTCGCCGCGCAGGGCGGACAAGGCCTCCCGGCCGCCCCTGACGTGAGTCACCTCGGCCCCCTGTCTGCCCAGAAGCACCACTCCGGCCAGGGCGCTGACGGCATCGTCCTCGACCAGCAGGACGCGCTTGCCCCGCAGGGACGCTCCGCTGCCGGCGACCCGAAACTTCGTTGCACCCTCGGACAGGCTGTCTCCGTCGAAACTCAAGGTGAAGGCGAAGGTCGTGCCACGCCCGGCCTCGCTGCTCACGGACATGTTCCCGCCCATGAGGTCCACGAGGCGTTTGCAGATGGACAGGCCCAGCCCCACTCCCGTTCTCCCTCGGACACAGCCTTCCCCGAACTGGGTGAACGGGTCGAAGAGCGTCTTGAGTTCCTCGTCGCAGATGCCGATGCCGCTGTCCGTGACCGAAAAGAAAACGCGGGTCGAGCCGGGGTGAAGCCCCGACAGGGCCCAGGCCTCGATGCTGATCCGGCCTGAGGTCGTGAACTTGCAGGCGTTGTCCACGAGATTGATGAGAATCTGCTGCAGCCGGACCGCATCGCCGTCCATCCGCCCGGGCAAGGCCGGGTCCAGGTCGAAACAGAGTTCGACCCCGCTTCCGGCGACCAGAGGCGCGAACAGCTCCCGGACTTGGCCGAAGATGTCCGCAAGGCTCATGGGCGCGGCCACGATGTCGAGCTTCCCGGCTTCAATGCGTGAAAAATCCATGATGTCCGTCAGCAGGCGGACCAGCCGGTCGCAGGACCGCACGGCCATGTCCACGAAGGAGGCCTGGTCCGCGCTCAGGTCCGAGGACTGCAGCAGCTGGAGCATGCCCATGACCCCGTTGATGGGCGTGCGGATCTCGTGGCTCATGCTGGCCAGGAAGGCCGACTTGGCCCTGTTGGCGTTTTCGGCCTGCTCCTTGGCCCTCTGCAGGGCCTCTTCGGAGCGCCGCCGCTCCGTGATGTCTTCGCCCGAACAGACCACGTACTCGACCTTTCCGTCGGGCCCGAGCTTGGGTGACTTGAGAATGGACAGCAGCCGACGCTCGCCGGAGAAATGCGGCACCCATTCGTCGGTGCGGATCGGTCGACCGCTGGAAAACACCTCGCTGTTGCCCTGTCGGCAAACACCCGCGACATCCTCGGGATAGATGTCGCGCAGCTTCCGGAACGCCATCTCTCCGATGCTCCGGCCGCAGAAGGCCGCGTGGGCCTCGTTGACGGCCCCGTACGTCTCCTCGTCCTTGAGATACCAGACCTGGGTCTGGATGTGGTTGAGAAGGATGCCCTGCTCTTCCGCCGCCTTGACGAGCAGGCTCTCGCTGCTCTTGCGCCCCGTGATGTCCATGGCGATCCTGACCCGGGCCGGGCGTCCGTCGAGCCAGGTCACCTGCCGGTCGAAATACAGCCGCCATTTTCCGCTCGCGGGATCGAGTTCCTCCCAGGTCGCCACGCCGTCGGAACGCGCCTGAACGCCGCGCGCGTCCGGCGTGGAGCCGGAAGCGCCCGATGCCCCGGCGCAGTCCTGCTCCCTGCTCTCGCCCTCCAGGCTCTCGCGCAGGGACGAGTTCATGAAGAGGATCGCCTGCGTGGCCTCGTCGATGACGCAGATCTCCGCAGGAACACTGTCAAGAATGGCCCGCAGGGCAGTGTTCCCGGCTTCGAGCTCCCGCTCCATGCGCTTCTGCTCCGTCACGTCCCTGGCCGAACCGACGGTCCCGATCAACTCCCCCGCGCCATCGAACAGCGGAGCCTTGCGCACGTCCAGGAACAGGAACTTCCCCATGACGTTGCCGTACTCGTCGAACTGTCTCTCCGTTCCCGAGTCCATGGTCATCTGGTCCGTGTCGCGGCAGATTTCCCCGAAGCTGTGCCAGCCGGGATCTTCGGGATGCCTGGCCCGTTCCCTCTCGGCGAAGAAAAGGTCCGTCCTGCCCACGGGTTCCGTCGTGTCGGCGGCCCCAAGCAGCTTCTCGCAGAGGGCCTTGTTGGCGAAGATGTACTTCTTCTCCAGGTCCTTGGCCCAGATCATGTCCGGAACGTTGTCGCAGATGAGCCGAAGCATCGTGTCCAGTTGCTGGCTCTTGCGCTCCATGGCCTTGCGGGCCGCGACCTCCTCCTTCTGCTGCGTGACGTCCGTGGCCACGCCGTGCATCACCAGCCCGCCGTTCTCGGCGACCACCACCCCCCTGTCGTGCAGCCACTTGTAGCTGCCGGACCCGTCGAGGACGCGGTATTCGACGTCGTGCACCCCGGTCTGGGCGCGTTTCTCCAGCGATTCCCTGTACAGGCCGACATCGTCGGGGTGAATGCGGTCGCTCCAGAACCCGTCCACTGCGTCCCCCGGCCGGAACCCCAGAACCTGCAGGATCTGGGGAGAACAATAGTGGCTCCCCGTCCCGCTCAGGTTCCTGGAATAGACGATGGCCGGGATGGTCCGGATCAGGCGCTGCAGGTCCTCATGGGCCCGCTGGGCAGACCTCTCCGCTTCATGGCGCAACGCCAGCTCCCTGTTGGCTTCGGCCACGGCCATCGAAAGGGCGGCGGTCCTTTCCCGGATGGTTTCGCTCAGGTCCAGCTGGGTGCAATGAAACAGCCGCTGGGCCTCGATCCAATCCGTGATGTCCCAGAAGACGATGCACGCCGTGTCGTCTCCACCCGAATTCAGGATTTCGGCCTGGACCTGCATGTCCCTGCGCACGCCGTCCTTGCGCTCCACCTCGACTACCATGGGTTCCGTCGGGGCGCCGTCGAGCACGCGCTGGAAAAAATCGCGGAAGGCGGCCGCGCTGCTGTCGGACACATGTCGGGAAAAGTGCTCAAGCGACGGCGCGCGGACCGAGGAATGGCCGAGCATCCGGCACAAGGACCGTGACCACGTATGACGCCCGGTTCGGATACAGACGGTCCACAGGCCGCACCCGCTGATCGGCTGAAACTGCCATGCGCCGGCCGGGTTTGATTTGGAATCGGTTTCGGATGGGGCCGGGCCGTGGCCGAGAAAGAAATTGGCCACCGGGGTGTTCAGGGCTATGGCGGCCTTGGTCAGAAAATCCAGAGACGGCTTGCATTCCCCGCGTTCGATCTGTCCGAGATGCTGCTTTGAAGCTCCGATGGCCTCAGACAGGCTTTCCTGAGTCAGACCACGCAGTTGGCGAAACAACCTCAGCCGTGTCCCGACACCTCTTCGAACCATGATACCTCACCGAATGCGGACGACCTGTGGAGAACGAAATCCCGAGGCGATCCTGCGGACCGCCATAACCTGCCAACATCGCGACTCATGACACGCGTGAAATTGAGTACACGATGAGCCGGCATATTTGAACAAGGCTGCATCTTGCTTTTGCAAATAAAGGCACTCCGACATTTTTCGTGATGGTATACCGGATGGATCGAGACTGCGGAACATCAAAAATGTCATACACCACCACCCATGCCGCACAATATCTACACATGTCATACAGCCCCCCGGAAACACCCAGCGCTTGCCGATTGCGCACGGCAGACAAATAATGTTTCACGAAACAATACGTTACGTGAATTTTCGCGGGAAAAAAGCGCGGCCAGTCCGGCACAGAAACACCGGACTGGCCAACGGTAAGGCATGTGGACGGATCGGACGAGCCGGGAAGATCACGAACGAAGCGGAGCTCTCACGGGATGACCGGCGAGGAGCCGCATGATGATCGCAGCGAGGTTTTCGAGCAGCAAGGGCGCTGGGTTACCGGCGTCCCTGATGGAGAAGGTCGAGTTCCGGCCGGAGCGGCGACGGCCCGGAAAAGAGTGCACTCCTGATCTTGCCCCCGAAAAATATCTACCTGTTTTTGACATGGCTCAAAGCGGCCTTATCCCAAAGCCCCTAGACAGGACTCACGCAAACAACAGCGGAGGAGAAAAAACCATGATACGCAAGATCATCGAAATAGACGAAGAAAAGTGCACGGGCTGCGGCCAGTGTGTGACCGGGTGTGCGGAAGGGGCTCTGGCCATCATCGACGGCAAGGCCAAGATCGTGAGGGACATGTTTTGTGACGGCCTCGGGGCCTGCATCGGGCACTGCCCCGAGGACGCCCTGCACATCATCGAGCGCGAGGCCGATGATTTCGACGAGGAGGCGGCCATGGAGCACGTGCGCCGCATGGGCGGAGTCGCTCCCCAGGGCCACGGCCACGGCGCCGGGCACGGCGGTTGCCCCTCGGCCCAGGTCCAGACCATGAAGCCCGCCCACGGCGGCTGCCCCTCGGCCGGCATGATGCAGATGAAGCCCTGCGACCGGGCCAACGTCCCGGCCGGACAGGTCGGCTCGGCCCTGTCCCACTGGCCCATCCAGATCCGGCTCATCCCGCCCCACGCGCCGTTTCTGCAGGACGCGGACCTGCTCATCGCCGGCGACTGCTGTCCCGTGGCCACGCCGGACTTCCACGGCCGCTTCCTGGCCGGACGGACCATCATGCTCGGCTGCCCCAAGTTCGACAACGCCGCCGAGTACGTGGAGCGTCTGAGCCAGGTCTTCGCCCAGAACCGCATCAAGTCCGTGACCATCCTGGAGATGGAAGTGCCCTGCTGCTCCGGCCTGTCGCGCATCGTCGCCCAGGCCCTGGCCAAGAGCGGCCGGGACATCCCCTGCACGCGGGCCATCGTGGCCAGGGACGGCCAGGTCAGCGAGGAGAGGATCACGCCCGCCGCGGCGCCCATGGGCCTCGGCAAGCTCTAACCCCTCTTCGGCACGGGAGCCGGAGCCCTGAAGGCCCCTGGTTCATTTCCGGCGCCGCACCGGAGCCATCGCCTCTTCCATCACGCCCAGAGGCTGCGACAACGCCCCATCATCGACGCCCTCGTCCGCCACAACGCGGCCGGGGGCGTCGTCTTTGTCCGCCCCGCCCCACTCCTGGCTCAGGACCACCCCGCCGAAGACCACCGCCACGCCGGCCAGTTGGGAGGCATTGAGGCTTTCCCCCAGCCAGGCCCAGCCCAGCAGCATGGATATGACGGGGATGAGGTTGACGAAGGCCGAGGCCTGCCAGGCCGGGAGCCTGCTGATCCCGAAGTTGTAGAGCCCGTACGCGCCGATGCTGATGCCCACGGCCAGGTACAAGACGGCCAGGCTCGGACCGGCCGGAAAGGCCTGGGGAAGATCCGTCGAGGGGAGAAAGAGCAGCGGAAGGAAGAAAACGGTCCCCACCAGGGACTGCACCGCCGTCAGGAACCAGGGGGAATAGCTGGCGCAGAGCTTCTTCATGCTGACCGTGTACCCGGCAGCGCAGAGCATGGCCGCAAGCTCAAGGAAATTGCCGAGCACGGGCCGCGGCGCGACCTCGGTTGCGGTCCCGGTCAGGCTGACCCAGGCCACCCCGGCCAGCGCCAGGAGCAGGCCGATCCAGGAGCGCCGCGAAAGGCGCTCGCCCAGCAGGAAGCCGGCGCACACCGCCACCAAGACGGGCAGCGTGGCCGCGACCATCCCGGCCTGGGAGGCCGTGGTCAGGGTCAGGGCCTGGCCTTCGAAGACGAAGTACAGGCACGGCTCGCACAGGGCCATGAAGACCATGAACCAGATGTCGCCGCGCTTCACGGAACGCGGCCGCCACACGGGAAGGACCAGCAGGAAGAGCGCTGCCGAGATGAGCATGCGCGCGAAAACGACCACGATGGGGTCGAAGGTCATGACCGCATACTTGAAGGCCACGAAGGAACTGCCCCACAGCAGCATGGCCAGGGACAAGGCGAAGAAGGGGAGAGAAAAGGTCATCGCGAACCGCCAAAGCGCGCATAATAGCGGGATATTTCAAAAAAAGCTTGCATAGAATTCCGTCAACACCTAATTGAAGAGGTCAGAATAGAAGAAAATTCCAGCATTGGGACACATAATCGGATTTCCGGAAACAATCCATCACATGACCGATTCCCCTTTCGACACTGCATCCGGCTCAACGCTGCACTTTACGACTCCACAGCTGGAGGACGTATTCGACTCTGTCCTGCATGAGATACAAAGCCTCCGCCCTTTGAGTTGCGTCATCGGGTTCCCCAAGTCCGGAAAGACGGCATTCCTGGATCGACTGAAGACGGCCATCGACATCGAAACGCTGAGTCTTGCCGCATCGTCGGATCAGACGCTTTTTCACATCCTGATGATGCACACGACGCCCCAGGGAGAGGGCAAACCTGTCCTGTCCAAGCTTTTGCGGGAAAAGAAACGTCTTGTCCTGTTCATCGACAACGCCCACCTGCTGACGGACGGCGACTTTGCCTTCCTGGGGAGCCTCTTCGGGCTAGCCAAGCAGCACCAGAGCGGGCTGCAGGTTGTGCTGGTGGGCAACGGCGAGATCGTCCACCGCCTGGCCCGCCCGGAAAACAGGGCCATCTACACCATGCTCGGGGCCGTCTGGACCCTGCCCAAGCTGACCCGCGAACAATCCCGCGAATACATCACCTTTCTGCTCGAAAACGCCGGCCTGGCCGCCGACCTCATTTCCAACCCCGAACCGCTGATCAAGAAGGCCGCCGGCGTCATCGGCATCCTGCGCATGCTGGCCGTGACCCTCGCGCTGCGGGCGCTCAGCACCAAGGACGCCAGCAACGCCGAAGACGTGCTGGAGTGCGCCCCGGATGTCTCGGCTCAGGTGCAGGCTCCCCCATCCGCCACCCCTGCACCCACCCAGCACATGGGCTCCCGAATGCCGCGCTGGGGCGGGCTTGTCCTGGTCCTGAGCATGTGCGGCATCATCGGCCTGCTCGTCTTCTTCCTGTCCTGGCTCATGCCGGACCTGCGCATCATGGACACGGTCTTCAGACCCGAGGACGCACCGCGCGAAACGGCGTCAGCGCCGCCCGTCCCGCAGATGGAGACCCGCCCCGCCGGGCCCGTCATGCAGAGCGTGGCCAAAACGGTCTTCCGCAAACGCACCAAGGACGGCCCGTATTCCGTCCAGCTCGGGTCCTTCGCGACCATGGAGGCCATGCTCCTGCATCTGCCCCGCTTCAAGGACCTGGACCAAAACCTGTTCTGGAACCGCGAAAGCGGAACGCCGGCCAGCTTCTCCCTGTTCGTCGGACGCTTCGAGAGCTTCGAGCAGGCCAGGGACTACGGCAGGGAGCACGACCTCCAGGACACGCAGGTGGTCTTCCGCCCCTTTGTCGGCACCATCGGCCCCCTGACGAATCCTGAGCAGATCCGGCACGCGAGCCTGCTGCTGGGCCTTCAGGAGCCGCTCAAGGTCTTCGAGCAGGAGCTCGTCAGCGGTGTGGAAATCCAGTTCGCCCTGGAGCGCTCCCGCGAGGACGCCCTGAACCAGTGCATGGAAGCCGAAAAGAAAGGCTTGTCCTGCGCCGTGACCCAGTACGAATAAGAAGACCGGCCGCGCCGCAGGCGGGGCCGGTCCGTCGGTCGCGTCGGCGATGAATGGCTATTCCCGCAGATCCAGCACCCGCTGGGCCTTGCCCTCGGACTTGGGCAGGGAGTTCTGCTCCACCAGGTCGATGCGCGCCGTGATGAGAATCTCGTCGCGCAGCCTCGCGCTGATGCGGCTCTGCAGCGCCTTGAGCTCGCGCATGTCCTCGACGAAGAACTCCTCCTTGACCTCCACCTTGACCCGCATCTGATCCAGATACCCTTCGCGCTCCAGCACGATGAGGTAGTTCTGCCCCACCTCGGGAATGCTCATGAGCACCTGCTCGACCTGCATGGGGTAGATGTTCACGCCCTTGAGGATGATCATGTCGTCGGCGCGGCCCTTGATGCGGTCCAGACGCCGGTGCGTGCGGCCGCAGGGGCAGTCGCCGGGCAGGAAGCGCGTCAGGTCCTTGGTGCGGTAGCGGATCAGCGGCATGCCCTCGCGGCACAGGGTTGTGATGACCAGCTCGCCGATCTCGCCTTCGGGCAGGCGCTCACCCGTGTCCGGGTCCACGATCTCGGCCAGGTAGGCGTCCTCCCAGATGTGCATGCCGTTCTGTTCGAGACACTCGAAGGCCACTCCGGGGCCGTTCATCTCGGACAAACCGTAGGAGTTGTAGGCCTTGAGCCCCCAGACCTCCTCGATGCGCTTGCGGATGGCCTCGGTGTGCGGCTCGGCTCCGATGAGGGCAACGCGCACGTTCAGGCGGTCGGGCCCGTAGCCGAGTTCCTCCTTCACGGTTCCCAGGTGCAGCGCGTAAGACGGGATGATGTGGATGGCCGATACCTGGAAGTCCTCCAGGAGCTTGAGCTGACGCTTGGAGTTGCCGGCGCCGGCCGGGATGGTCAGGCAGCCCAGGCGCTCGGCGCCGTAGTGGATGCCCAGGCCGCCGGTGAAGAGGCCGTAGCCCGACATGTTCTGAAAGGTGTCCTCGGCCCGGATGCCGATCATGTGCATGCAGCGCGCCATGAGATCTGCCCAGGAGTCCACGTCGTTGCGCGTGTAGTAGATGACCGTGGCCGAGCCCGTGGTGCCCGAGGAGGCGTGTAGGCGGATCATGTCCGTCACGGGACGGGTCAGCATGCGCGCGGGGTATGCGCTGCGCAGGTCGTCCTTGGTGGTGAATGGCAGCTTGACGATGTCGTCCGCGGAGGTGATGGCGGACAGGTCGATCCCGGCCTCGGCGAAGCGGCGGGAGTAGAACTCCGAGCGGGCCGCGCGTTCGAGGGTGGTGGTCAGGCGCGTCTTCTGGACGTTGTCGAGCTGGCTGCGCGAGAAAAACTCTTCAGGACAATAGGCTTTCATGACGGCATCCGCAAAAGTTGAGGGTGGCGGAGAAGGTCAGTACGCGCCGCCGTCCTCGGACGGCAGTCCCACTTCCGTGAGGTTTTCGAACACGGTGTACTGGCCGAAATAAGCCAGGCGCAGCATGCCGACGGGGCCGTTGCGCTGCTTGCCGATGATGATCTCGGCGATGTTCTTGTTCGGGTTGTCCTCGGCCTTGTTGTAGGCCGCGTCGCGGTAGATGAAGACGATGACGTCGGCGTCCTGCTCGATGGCGCCGGATTCGCGCAGGTCCGAGATCATGGGGCGCTTGTCGGAACGCTCCTCGACCTTGCGATTGAGCTGCGACAGGGCGATGACCGGGACTTCCAGCTCCTTGGCCAGAGCCTTCAGGTTCCGGGAAATGTCGGAGATCTCCTGCTCGCGCGAGTCGCTCTTGTGGCTGGAGCGCATGAGCTGGAGGTAGTCGACGATGATGAGGCCCACGCCCTTCTCGGCCTTGAGGCGGCGGCTGCGGGCCCGGATCTCCATGGTCGAGAGGGCCGGGGTGTCGTCGATGTAGATGGGCGCCCGCGACAGGTCGTCGGCGGCCTGGTAGAGGCGGCTCCAGTCCTCGTCGTTCAGATAGCCGCTGCGCAGGCGGCTCAGGTCCACGCGGCCGTGGCAGCCCAGAAGGCGCATCATGAGCTGGTCCATGGACATTTCCAGGGAGAAGACGGCCACGGGCACGTCGTGGCGGATGGCCGCGCGCATGCCCATGTTCAGGGCCAGGGCCGTCTTGCCCATGGACGGGCGGGCGGCCAGGATGATGAGGTCCGACTTCTGCAGTCCCGCGGTCATGTGGTCGAAGTCCGTGTAGCTCGTGGGCACGCCGGTCACCAGTTCGCCCTGCCCGGCCCGCGTCTCGAGCTGTTCGAAGACGCGCTGGACAAGGTCCTTGCTGCTCGTGAAGGCTGGCTTGCCCTTGGACTCGGCGATGGAAAAGATCTGCTGCTCGGCCTGGTCCAGAAGGGATTCGGTCTCCTCGCCGGCCTCGAAGCAGCTGGTCAGGATCTCCGAGGAGGTCTGGATGAGCCGCCGGCGCACGGCTTTGTCCCGCACGATCTGGGCGTGGTAGACGGCATTGGAGGCCGAGGCCACGGACTCGGCCAGGGAGGCCAGGTAGACGGTGCCTCCGACCTCGTCGAGCTGGCCGCGGGTCTTGAGATGTTCCGCAACGGTGACCAGGTCGGCCGGCTCACGGCGGCGGTAGAGTTCCTGGAAGGCCTGGTAGATGGTCTTGTGCACCGGCGAGTAGAAGTCCTCGTCGGAAATGACGTCGACCAGGGTGTGAAAGATGTCGTTGCGCAAAAAAACCCCGCCCAGCACAGCCTGTTCGGCTTCGGTGTTGTGCGGGGGTATACGGCGCAACAAATCAGAAGAGGCCTTTTGCAAGGCCTCTTCCGGTTGGATTTGCGTTCCGAGGCGCTGCCCGAACTTATTCTGCGGCGGCTTCTTCGGTTGCATCGGTCTCCACCGCGGCTTCGGTCACCTGCTCGGCCTTGCCGTGCTTGATGACGTTCACGGTGAGCTTGGCCACGACCTCGGGGTGCAGCTTCACTTCGATGATGTACTCGCCCAGGGAGCGGATGCCCTCGTCGAGTTGGATCTTGCGGCGATCCACGTCGACGCCCTGCTCGGCCAGGATGGCCGCGATCTGGGGGGAGGTGACGGAGCCGTAAAGCTTGTCGCCGTCGCCCGTGCGCACTTCGATGACCACCTTGGCGGCCTCGATCTTGGCTGCCAGGGCAGAAGCCTCGGCCTTGACGGCGTCGTTCATGGCCTGCAGCTTGCGGCGCTCCTGCTCGAAGACCTTCAGGTTGCCGGGAGTCGCCAGGGAAGCCAGACCCTGCGGCAAGAGGTAATTTCTGCCGTAACCGGGCTTGACGGCGACGATGTCGCCGAGGCGGCCCAGATTATCCACGTCTGCTCGCAAAATGACCTTCATGACCTACTCTCCTAGACTCTGGATTTTTTGAGCACGTCCGTGCTGTGGGTGGCCGTGTAGAACAACAGCGCCATCTGACGTGCGCGCTTGACCTCGCGGGTGATGGCCCGCTGGTGCTTGGCGCAGGATCCGGTGATGCGGCTGGCGATGATCTTGCCGCGATCGGTCACGAAGTCCTTCAGGATCTCGGGGTGCTTGTAATCGAGCGGAATCTCGGGATTCTCGCAGAAACGGCAGTACTTTCTCCGGGGTGCGAACTTCTTCTTGAAAGACATCTTAGGCCTCCTCGGTGGTCTCGACGGGGGTGTCGGCGAGCTTCACGGTGATGAATTTGAACACGCCGTCGGCGATGCGCACGTTGCGCTCCAGTTCGGCCACAGCCTTGCCGGGCATGTTCATTTCCATGCGGATGTACCGGCCGCGGTTGAACTTGCGCACCGGGTAGGCCGTATCCTTGACGCCCCAGTCGTCGATCTTCAGGACGCTTCCGCCCTCGCGTTCGACAACGGCGCTCAGGTTGTTGATGATCTCGCGGCACTCATCGGTGCCGAGCTCCGGGCTGAGCAGGAGCAGTTCCTCGTACCTGGTCATTACAGAATCCTCCTTGTGGGTGATAGCCCGCCCATTCACTTCGAGCGAGCAAGGAAACACAGACCGTTATTCCCAACGGCCAGGCCTGTCAAGGACGTTCGCGCACGGGCTTGAATGCCGCGCCGTTTGGGCATACACCCGCAACATGCCGCGTGTCATCATTCCCCTCCTGCTGTCCCTGCTGCTGTTTCTGGCCCCCGCCCCCGCGCAGGCCAGATCACAGAACGTGCTCCTGCTCCACTCATACCACCCGGGACTGTCCTGGACCGACACCCTCAACGCCGGCATCCAGGAGACCTTCCGGGCGGAAATGCCCCAGGCCCTGCTGTGGGTCGAGTACCTGGACACCAAGCGCAACACCGACACGTCCTACCTGTCCCTGCAGGCCGCCCTGCTGGGCCACAAGCTGTCCGAGAGCGTCTTCAACCTCATCGTGACCACGGACAACGACGCCCTGGACTTCGTCCTCGAATACCGCGACAGCATCTTCCGCGGAGCGCCCGTGGTCTTCTGCGGCGTCAACGACTTCCGCCCCGAGCAGCTGCGCGGCCAGCCCCGCATCACGGGCCTGGCCGAAAACCCGCCCTTCGCCGAAACCATGCGCACGGCCCTGGGCCTGCACCCGGGAACGCGCGAGTTCGTGGTCATCGGCGCGGACCAGTCCATCACCGACCTGCTCACGGACCAGTCCCTGCGCGCCCTGGAGGCGCAGTTCCCCGGCATCCGCTTCACCTACTGGAACAACCTGCCGGCCCAAGAGCTGCGCACGCGCCTGTCTCAGCTCGGCCCCGGGCAGATCATCTTCGTGCACGGAGTCATGCGCAACGAGGAAGGCGTGCTCGTGGACTACCGCGGCAAGAATCTCTTCCTCTCGACCTACTCCAAGGTGCCCATCTACGGCTTCTGGGACTTCGAGATGGGCACGGGCTGCGTGGGCGGACGCATGGTCGAGGGCCGGGCCGAAGGCGAACGCGTGGCCCGGCTGGCCATGCTCGTCCTGAACGGGACCGATCCGGACTCCATCCCCGTGGACACGCAGACCCCGTCGCGGTTCATATTCGACTACATACAGCTGCGGCGCTTCGGCATCCCCGACTCCCTGCTGCCCGAGGGCAGCCTGATCCTGAACCAGCCCGCCCGCTTCTACCAGATCGACAAGCGCTACATCTGGACGGCCACGGTCGGCGTGGCCGTGCTCCTGGCCGCCGTGGCCATGCTCGCCAGCGCCATCCGCCGCCGCCAGGAGGCCCAGGAGGTGCTGCGCCGCCACAAGGAGCAGTTGGAGGAGGCGGTCCGGGCGCGCACGGAGCACCTGCGCGCTGCCAACGACGAACTCGAGCGCGAGGTCGGCGAGCGCATCCGCGCCGAGGGCGACCTGCGCAAGGCCCGGGCGCGCCTGGAGATCGAGGTCGAGCGCCGGACCAGCGACCTGCTCTTCGAGGTCGAGCAGCGCCGCCTGGCCGAGGCCCAGATCCGCGACCGCGAGGCCAAGGCCCGCGCGCTCATCAACGCGCCAACCGAGACCCTCCTGCTCATGGACCAGGACGGCATCCTCCTCGACATCAACGACACCGGCGCCTCGCGCCTGGGCACCATCCGCGAGTCCCTCATCGGCCAGTCCCTGTTCGACATCCTGCACAACGACCGCGGCGCGCGCCTGCGGCAGGCCGTGGACGCCGTCTTCGCCAGCGGCGAGGCGGGCTCCATCACGGAATACGGCCAGGACGAGGATCTGGATCTGCACATCTACCCCGTCTTCGACGACGCCGGCCGCGTCACGCGGGTGGCCGTGTTCATGGCCGACGTCACGGCCTCGCGCCGCATGGCCAGGCAGATCATGCTTCTGGACAAGATCAACTCCCTGGGCCGCATGGCCGCCGGCATCGCCCACGAGATCCGCAACCCCCTGACGGGGATCCACGCCTACCTCTACGCCATGGACGAGATCTGCGCCGAGCTGACCGAAGTCGGCCCGGCCGGCGTGCTGCGCGCGACCATCGAAAAGATCCGCAAGGCCGCCGGCAAGATGGAGTCCGTCATCCGCCGCGTGCTCGACTTCTCCAAGCCCGGCACACCGCGCCTGGAGCTCCTGGACCTCTCGACGCCCGTGCAGGAGGCCCTGGGCCTGCTGGGCCCGACCCTGCGCAAGGCCGGGGTGGACGTGGTCACGGACTTCGCACCGGCGCCCATGATCCGCGGCGACCGCATGCAGCTCGAACAGGCCGTGGTCAACATCGTCGACAACGCCGCCCGCGCCGTGCGCCAGGGCGACGGCCAAAAACGCGTCGAGATCCGCATCGACGCGGCCGAGGACCGCGTCCTGCTGACCGTCGGCGACACGGGGCCGGGCATCGCCAAGGCGGACCGGGAGCGCGTCTTCGATCCCTTCTACACCACGGCCAGCGACGGCACGGGCATCGGCCTGTCCATCGTGCAGCGCATCGTCGCCGACCACCGCGGCGTCATCCGCGTGGCCGAGAGCCCCCTGGGCGGGGCCGAATTCAGGCTGGAGTTCCCCCTTCCGGCCCCGGAGCACCCATGAACTATTCCCTGCTCATCATCGACGACGAGGAGTCCATCCGCGACAGCCTTTCCATGACTCTCGGCCGCCGGTACGACGTCGCCACACGTGCCACGGGCAAGGAGGCCCTGGCCGACCTCGCGGGCCTGAAGCCGGACCTGGTGCTCCTCGACATCGGCCTGCCGGACATAAGCGGCCTGGACGTGCTGGACGGCATCCGCAGACTGGCGCCCCACGCGGCGGTGGTCATGATCACGGCCTTCGAGGACCTGGACACGGTCATCTCGGCCATGAAGCGCGGCGCCTTCGACTACCTGGTCAAGCCCCTGCGCATGGACGCCCTCAAGCTCTGCCTGGAGCGCGCCGGCAGCTCCATCCGCCTGGGCAAGGAGATCCGGGAGCTGCAGGACAAGGCCCTGCGCGAGCAGATCCCCTTCTTCGTGGCCGAGAGCGAGGCCCTGACGGACGTGGTCCAGACCGTGGCCAAGGTCGCCGTCAGTCCGGACACGCCGGTCCTCATCGAGGGCGCCACGGGCACTGGCAAGGAGCTCGTGGCCAGTTCCATCCACCACCGCAGCCCCAATTTCCGCGGGCCCCTGGTCACGGTCAACTGCGCGGCCATGCCTGGGGAGCTCATCGAGAGCGAACTCTTCGGGTACGCGCCGGGGGCCTTCAGCGGCGCCGGCAAGAAGGGCAAGGCCGGACTTGTGGAGGAGGCCGCAGGCGGCACGCTGTTTTTGGACGAGATCGGCGAACTGCCGCCCAGCGCCCAGGCCAAGCTGCTGCGCTTCCTGCAGCACGGCGAATTCTACCCCCTGGGCTCCACGACCAAGCGCACGGTGCGCACGCGCGTCCTGGCGGCCACCAACCGCGACCTGGAGGGCATGGTCGCCACTGGAGCCTTCCGGCAGGACCTGTTCTACCGTCTGGCCGTGGTGCGCATCCGCGTGCCGTCCCTGGCCAGCCGCCGCGAGGACATCCTGCCCCTGGCCAAGCTCTTCCTGCACCAGTACGGCGAGAAGTTCGGCAAGAAGTTCACGGCCCTGACGGACTCCGCCCGCCAGGCCCTGCTGCGCCACGACTGGACCGGGAACGTGCGCGAGCTGCGCAACATCATGGAGCGCGCCGCCCTCATGGCCTGCGGCCCGGAGCTGGACGCCGCGGATCTGGGACTGCGCGACGGCTGCACGCCCGATGAGGAACCAACCGGCATGACGCCCCTGACCGGGGCGGGCGTGGACCTGCCGGCCCTGCTGCAGCGCCTGGAGCGCGACTACTACGAGCAGGCCCTGGGCCTGGCCGACGGGAACGAGTCCCAGGCCGCCAGGCTCCTGAACGTGTCCCGCGACACGTTCAGGTACCGGCGCGGAAAGCTCGGCCTGTAAACGCAATCGGCCCGCCGGAAGGATTCGCGGCGGGCCGGACGGGACTGTCTCGAAGGGTGCCGGAGGTCTCCGGCAGTCATTTTCTCATGAGCGGCAATGAACACGCATGCCATCCCTGGACCTGTCAGACCAGGGCCGCCGCCTGCTCCACGCGCCACAACTCCTGCATGATCTCCTCGCCCAGGGACGCCGCCTTGTCGGCGCGGGAGCGGCGGCGGGCGTGAATGCGGACTGCTCGACCAGGTCGTGCACCAGCACGCGCAGGTCGAAATCGGCCTCCCCGCCAAGGCGCTCCGGGCATCCTGCCAGGCCATGTCGCCCATGCTCCGGCGCACCAGATCCATGCCTTCGGCCGCGTCGCGGATGACCCTCAGGTATTCGGCCTGCTCACCGCTGAGGCCCGAGTTCTGCAGCAGCCCGGCCACGCCGAGGATGGAGGAAATGGGCGATTCCAGTTCCTGGCGCAGATGCTCCAGAAGGCTCTCCATCCGTTCCCTCAGCCGACCGCACTCGGCGCAGCACGACCCGTCCTCTGCGCTTCCGCCGTTCGACGCCATCACTGCCTCCCGAGGCCGTCCCGCTGACGGCCTTCGTCAATGCCGATGCCATACGTCTTGAGTTTGCGGTAGAGGTATGTCCGCTCCAGCCCGATGGCCTCGGCCAGGCGGGCGATATTGCCGTCGGATCGGGCCAGCTCCCGGCGCAGGAAGGCCTCTTCGAACCGCGCCCGGGCCTCCTTGAAATCCGTGACCCCGTCCGGGACCGATGCCAGGGCGTCCTGGGCCGCGGCGGCGCGGTATTCCGGCGGGAGCATGGAGATGTCCACATCCCTCCCCTGGTAGAGAATATAGATCCGCTCCACGAAGTTCCTGAGCTCGCGCACGTTGCCCGGCCACGCATACCGCTTGAGCGCGTCCATGACCTCGCTGTCCAGGCGCACGGGCTGCAGGCTCTGCTCCTCGATCATGAGCCGCGAGAAATGTTCGACCATCGCGGGGATGTCCTCGGCCCGCTCGCGCAGGGCCGGGACCGTGACGGGAAAGACGTTGAGGCGGTAGTACAGGTCCTGGCGGAAGCGCCCCTCGGTCATCTCCCTGACCAGGTCCTTGTTGGTGGCCGCGATGACCCGCACGTCCACCCGGAAGGACTTCGTCCCGCCGACGCGCTCGAACTTCTGCTCCTGCAGGATGCGCAGGATCTTGGCCTGGGTCTTGAGGCTCATGTCCGCGATTTCGTCCAGAAAGAGCGTCCCCTTGTCCGCCAGTTCGAACTTGCCCTTCCGCGCCTTGTCGGCCCCGGTGAAGGCGCCCTTCTCGTGTCCGAAAAGCTCGCTCTCGATGAGCTCCTCGGGGATGGCCGCGCAGTTCACGCAGACCATCTCCCGGGCGGCGCGGCGACTCGCCGCGTGGATTGCCCTGGCCGCAACCTCCTTGCCCGTCCCGTTCTCGCCGGTGATGAGCACCCAGGCCTCGGTGGGCGCGACCTGCTCGATAAGCTGGCGCAGCCGGACGATGCCCGGCGAGGAGCCGATGATGACCGGCACGCCTTCGGGGCGGATGCGCGAGCGCAGCTCCCGGTTCTCGCGCTTGAGGCGGGACAGCTCCAGGGCCTTGCCGGCCGCGACCAGGGTGTCGTCCAGGGACAGCGGCTTCTCGATGAAATCGAAGGCCCCGTTCTTCAGGGCCGTGACCGCGGTCTCGATGTTGCCGTGGCCGGAGATCATGATGACCGGGGTGTCCACGCCCTTCTCGCGCATGGACACGAGCACGCCCATGCCGTCGAGGCCAGGCATCCAGATGTCCAGGAAGATGAGGTCGAAATCCCCGTCCAGGGCCATGACCAGGCCCTCCGTCCCGCTGCCGGCCTCGGACACCTGCCAGCCCTCGTCCTCGAAAATGCCGCGCAGCGCCGCGCGGATGTCCTTCTCGTCGTCGATGATGAGGATGGATGCGGTGCTCATCAGGCCTCGCTGCGCGCCGCAGGCAGTTCGATGACGAAGGTCGTGCCGGCGGGCTCGTTGGGTTTGACACGGATGTGACCGTGATGGTCGCTGACGATGGACTTGACGATGGTCAGGCCCAGCCCCGTGCCGCTGCGTTTGGTCGAGTAGTAGGGTTCGAACATGCGCGACTGCTCCTCGGGCTTGATGCCCGGCCCGTTGTCGCTGATCTCGATGTAGACCCGCCCCTTGCGCTTGCGGGCATAGAGCACGGCGTCCACCCGGCCGTCTTCCCGGCCCGCCAGGATCTCGGCCGCGTTGAGCAGGATGTTGGCGAATACGCGGCCCATGGCCTCCCGGTCGAACATGACGGCGGGAACGTCCTCGGTCCGCACGGTCCAGCGGATGGCCGTGTAGCTTTCGGCGAAGACCGACACCGCCTCGCGCAAAATGGGCTCGATCTGGCCGCGCACCAGCGTCACCTCGGGCATCTTGGCGAAGGCCGAGAACTCGCGGACCATCTCCTGCAGGTGCTCCACCTGCCTGACGATGAGCCCCGTGCACTGGCCGAAGACCGGATCGGCCACGACGGCGCCGAACTTGCGCTCCAGGCGCTCGGCCGAGAGCTTGATGGGCGTGAGGGGGTTCTTGATCTCGTGGGCGATGCGGCGGGCCACCTCCTTCCAGGCGTCCAGGCGCTGCATCTTCTCCAGCTCTGAAATGTTCTCGAAGACCGCGACGATGCCCGAATCACCGCCCTCGCTGTCCATGAGGGCCACGGCGTTGACCAGCAGCTTGACGGTCTCGCCGTCGACCTCCAGTTCCAGCCGGCGCTGCCACTGGGAGCCGGGGCTGCTCGTCAGGAGCTGGCTGACCTCCTGCACCAGGCCGCGGTGTTCGGGGCCGAGGATGTCCATGGCGGACTTGCCGATGAGTCCTCCGCTCTCCAGGCCCAGGATGGCCTCGGCCGCGCGGTTCATGGTCGTGACCCTGCCCGCGCGGTCCACGGACACCACGCCGGAGGTGATGTTGTCGAGGATGGCCTGGACGTAATGGTTCTTGGCGATGAGGGCCTGATACTGCTCCTGCAGGCGCCGGTTGGCCTCGGTCAGCCCCTGACGGCTCTGTTCGAGATCCTCGGCCATGCTGTTGAAGGACTGGACCAGCAGACCGAGCTCGTCGCGGGAGTCGTCCATGAGGCGCACCGAAAGGTCGCCCCGCGCGATGCGCTGGGTGCCCGCGGCCAGGGCCTGGACAGGGGCGCTGATCTCCCGCGCCAGGCGGAAGCCGAACCAGGTCGCGCCGAGAAAGATGAGCAGGGTCATGAGGCCGAGCACCATGTAGAGCGTCATCTTCAGAGGGAACTTGAGGCTCCTGAGCTGCTTGTACTCACCCACGCCCTTGGCGATGAGTTCCAGGCGTTCCAGAAAGCCCTGCCCCACCTCGGCGCCCACGACGAGAAAGGCCGAGGCCGCCTCGTCGACCGGCAGGATGCCGACCACGAGGTCCGATTCCGGATGCGCCCGCAGCGTCGCCCAGTAGGCCGGCTGCCGGGCCAGGTCTGCCCACGGCACCTCCGCTTTGGCCTTCCGCCAGGCCTCGTCCCAGACCGGGGCGGCCTGCCAGCTCCTCTCCTGCAGGGTGGGCGTGACAAGGCCAACCAGAGTCAGCCTGTACTCGCGACCCTTGGCGCGGATGGCCTCGTCCGCCCCCTTGGCGCTCCAGGCGATGCGCCGTTCCCGCAGGTGGTCGAGTATCCCCTGGGCCTTGGCCTCCAGGCCGGACTCGGCCGCGGCGTAGAAATCCTGGCCTACCTCCAGGGCGTGGTCCATGGACGTCTCGACCTGGGACTGGAACCAATAGTCCACCGAGGTCTGCACGAACCACATGGAGAGGATGAACATGATGAAGGTCGGGACCATGGAGAGGGTCACGAAGACGAGAACCAGCCGCGCCCTGAGCCCCGAGCCCAGCACGCGCCTTCGCCGGTCCAGGATGAGCTTGATGACGTTTCGGAGGACCAGAAAGAGGACGAGGATGAGGAGGATCAGGTTGACGTTGAAAAGGGCGAAGAAAAGGTAGGAGTTGACGCCCAGCAGGCGCAGTTCGATCCAGGTCAGGATGACGATGACGAAAATGGCGATGACGGCCAGGCTGATTTCCCGCTGCCGCTTGCGGCGCTCCTGGGCGGGCCGTTCCTTGACCGGGATGAGGCGCGACGGGTTATCCATGATCCCCCAGCAAGGCTTCAGAAATCGAAGTCGAACTCATAGACGACCTCGGGGACGAGATCCCAGCTGACGAAAAAGAGGGGCTTGCTGACCCAGGCGGGCATGTTGGTGCGCGTGACCTTGAAGGTCATGACCACCCTGTAGGCCGAACCGCGCTTGATCATGTCCCAACTGCCCATGGGGATGGATACCTGGGACCAGTAGCGGTTGAGCTGGTCCTGCAGGCCCTGGAACGAAAAGGTGTGGGTGCCGCGGTCGTCGACAACCTGGCATTCGCGGGCGATGGGCTTGCTGGAGATGATGCAGGTATAGCCGGCTTCGGACAGGAAGGAATTCCAAAAGCCGGCCCGGCGATAGTAGAGCCTGCTCGTGCAGCGCACCTCGTAATCCCCGCCGTTCTTCAGGGCTTCCATGAGGGGCTCCATGTCGTTGACCACGATGCTGAACCCCACGGAGACCTGGCCTGCCGCATTGTCGACGCCGAGATCCGTGACGGAGATCGAGTTCGCCGACGCCGCACGGGGCTGACAAACAGCCAGCGCGAAAAGGCACCAAAAGGTGATGAATATTCTGTTTAGTTGCATTTTGAACGACTTACATAAGCAAAAATAGCCAGTTGTTGCAATTTTTCTTGATTTTCAAGACAGGGCAGGTATGCACCCCTGAAAGATCGAGAAACCCGGGCCAGCCGATTCCGGAAGAGCCCCTGCGCGCCATCCCGCGGTGATAGTCCAAGGGATGGGGTTTGACAACCGCCGATGCGAGGACTGCGTCATGAAGCTCAACGAACACAGCAGCAAACAGCTATTCCAGGAAACCGGCATCCCGGTTCCCCGCGGCGTGCTCCTCGCGCCCGGCGGCCTCCCGGACATCCCGTTCCCCCTGCCCTGGGTTCTCAAGTCACAGGTCCTGAGCGGCGGCCGCGGCAAGGCCGGGGGCATCCGCCTGGCCGACACCGCGGAGCAGGCACGGACGGAGCTCGAACGACTCTTCTCCCTGGACATCAAGGGGGAGCGGGTGCGCCTGGTGCGCGTCGAACCTCGGGCGTCCTTCAGCAGGGAGATGTACCTGTCCGTGACCCTCGACCGCAGCAGCCGCAGCCTCTGCGTCACGGCCGGGCGCACGGGCGGCGTCGACATCGAGGCCTGCGACCCCGCGACCATCCTCGTCGAGCACGCCATGCCCGACGCGGGGCTCGCCCCCTACCAGGTCCGCAACATCTTCTTCCACCTCGGCCTGCCCAGGGAACTCATGAAGCCCTTCAGCGGCCTCCTGACCGCCCTTTTCGACATGAGCCTGCGCCACCGCCTGCTCCTGGCAGAGATCAACCCGCTGGTCGTGACCGACGGCGGCGAGCTCCTGGCCCTGGACGGCAAGGTCGAGATCGACGGGCACCGCGTGGGCATCGACCCGTCCCTGAACCGCTTCTTCGAGCCCGCCCACCTGAGCCCCGAAGAGAACCGCTCCCGCGAGGCGGGTCTGAGCTACCACAAGCTCGACGGCTTCGTGGGCCTCATGGTCAACGGCGCGGGCCTGGCCATGGCCAGCATGGATATCCTCAACTATTCCGGCCTGGAGGCCGCCAACTTCCTGGACCTGGGCGGAGGCGCAGACAGCGCGGCCATGCGCACGGCACTCGACATCCTTTTCGACGACGAGCGCGTGGGCATGGTCTTCATCAACATCTTCGGCGGCATCCTGTCCTGCCACAAGGTGGCCCGGTCCATGCTCGAAGCCCTGGGCGGCGCGCCGCCGCGCAAGCCCATCGTGGTCCGCTTCGCCGGCAACGGAGCGGCCGACGGCCTGGCCCTCCTGCGCGAGGCCGACGTGCGTGGCCTGCACCTCTGCCCCGACCTCTCCTCGGCCCGCGCCGAACTGGAAAAGCTCAAGGGGACCATGCAGGGCGCCGTGCACCCCCCCGTGCGCGTGGAGTCCACGGCACCCCTGCTCCCCGCGCGACCCCGCGCCCAAAGCGCGCCCTTCCCCCTGCCGGCGGACTGCCGCATCCTGGTTCAGGGCCTGACGGGCAAGCAGGGCCAGCTGCACTGCCGGCTCATGCAGGAATACGGCTCGCGGGTCGTGGCCGGAGTCACGCCCGGCAAGGGCGGCGGCGAGGTCCTGGGCGTGCCGGTCTTCGACACGGTGCGCGAGGCGGCCGCGGCCACGCGCATCGACGCCTCCATCATTTTCGTGCCCGGCGCCATGGCCCCGGACGCGGTCCTCGAAGCCGCGGCCGCGGGCGTGCCCTGGGTGGTCTGCATCACCGACGGCATCCCCCAGCTGGACATGCTGCGCGCCCTGGAGCGCCTCAAGGGCGGCCCCACGCGCGTCATCGGCCCCAACTGCCCCGGTCTCATCATGCCGGGGCGCACCAAGATCGGCATCATGCCCGGCGACATCTTCACCCCCGGTCCCGTGGCAGTGTTCTCGCGCAGCGGCACCCTGACCTACGAATGCGTGGACCGCCTGACCCGCGCCGGCATCGGCCAGTCCGTGTGCGTGGGCATCGGCGGCGACCCCTTCGTCGGCACGTCGTTTACGGACCTCTGCAAGCTCGTGCGCCACGACCCGCAGACCAGGGCCGTGGTCATCCTGGGCGAGATCGGCGGCAGCGCCGAGGAGGACCTGGGCCGCTACATGCGGGACACGGGCTTCGAGCTCCCGGTCTTCGGCTTCATCGCCGGCCGCACGGCCCCTCCCGGCAAGCGCCTGGGCCACGCCGGCGCCATCCTCGAAAAGGGCTCCGGCGGCATCGAGGCCAAGCTGCGCGCCATGGCCGACTCCGGCTTCCACCTCATCGACGACTTGGACCACATCGCGCCGGCCGTGGCGAAGGTTCTGTAGAACGGCGTCCGCTCTCGGGACGGCCACACCTCTCATCATCCCTCGACGAGGCGGTTGCGACTCCCTGCCGAGCCTCGGTCTCGTCTGACAGTCCCGCGGCCCGGTCCATGTTCCACGACAATGCAAAGCCCCGGTCGGATTTCTCCGGCCGGGGCTTTCGCGTCATGACGGGCAGGGGTGTCTTCAGCGTCCCACGCAGAAATACGCGAACCCCTCCGCCGCCATGAGGGTCGGGGAGTAGAGGTTGCGGCCGTCGAAGAGGATGGGGGCCGAGAGGCCCTTCTTGATCTTCGAGAAGTCGGGGTTGCGGAACTGGTTCCACTCCGTGACCACGGCCAGGGCCGCGGCGCCGTTCAGGGCCTCGTACTGGTCGTCGCAGATCTCGACCAGGGGGTTGTCCTGCAGGATGCGGCGGGCGTTGGGGCCGGCCACCGGGTCGAAGGCGCGGATCTTCATGCCCAGGCCCGTCAGGTAGCGGATGAGCTCCAGGGACGGCGCCTCGCGCATGTCGTCGGTGTTGGCCTTGAAGGCCAGGCCCCACAGGGCCAGGGTCTTGCCGGCCACGCCGCCCTGCTCGGCAAAGTAGGCCTCGACCTTGCGGGCGATGACGGTCTTCTGGCGGTCGTTGACCTCGTCCACGGCCGAGAGGAGCTGCGGTTCGTAACCCGCGCCCTTGGCCGTGCCGATGAGGGCCTTGACGTCCTTGGGGAAGCAGGACCCGCCGTAGCCAACGCCAGGGTAGATGAACTGGTAACCGATGCGGTGGTCGGCGCCGATGCCGTGGCGCACGTCGCGCACGTCGGCCCCGACCTTCTCGCAGATGTTGGCGATCTCGTTGATGAAGGAGATCTTGGTGGCCAGCATGCAGTTGGCCGCGTACTTGGTCATCTCGGCGCTGCGCACGCCCATGACGATCATCTTCTCGCGGCTGCGGGCGTAGGGGGCGTAGAGGGTCTTCAGGAGCTCGGCCGTGCGCACGTTGTCCGTTCCGACGACAACACGGTCGGGCTTCATGAAGTCGTTGACCGCATCGCCCTCCTTCAGGAACTCGGGGTTGGAGACCACGTCGAACTCGATGTTGAGGCCCCGCCTGTCCAGTTCCTCCTGGATGATGGCGCGTACGCTGTCGGCAGTGCCCACGGGCACCGTGGATTTGTCGACGACGATCTTGTAGTCGGTCATCAGCTGCCCGACCTGGCGGGCCACCTGGCGCACGTAGCGCAGGTCCGCGCTGCCGTCCTCGCCTTCAGGCGTGCCGACGCAGCAGAAGACGAAGAGGCTGTCCTTCAAGCCTTCGGCCAGATCCGTGGTGAAGGTCAGGCGGCCCTCCTGGGCGTTGCGGCGGACCATGGGCTCCAGGCCCGGCTCGTAGATGTGGACCTCGCCCCTCTTCAGGCGCTCCACCACCTCGGGGTTGATGTCGACGCAGGTCACGGCATTGCCCATTTCGGCGAAACAGGCGGCGGAGACGAGGCCGACGTAGCCCGTCCCGACGATACATATGTTCATTGGTTCGATCTCCTTGAATGCGCCGGCGGGTCCGGGGTCAGAAACCCGAGAACCGTTTCTCCAGCATGATTTTCAGAATGGTCCGGTCGGTCTCGATCATGCCCTCGGTGCTGAGCGTGCCGATGTTCTGCATGGTCTGCTCGGGCGAGGCGCCGATGATGCCGTCCGTGTGCAGGACGTTGACGCCCTGCAGCGAAAAAAGGGCCGACTGCACGGCCGTGCCCGCGGCCGTGGCCAGCTTGAGGGAACAGCCGGCCTTGGCCCCGTCGCAGATGACCCCGGCCAGGTCCTCGATGATGTTCTTGATGGCCCCGGCGATGTGCGCCAGGTTACCGCCCAGGAGATAGGCCACGCCGGCGCTGGCCCCGGCCCCGGCCGCCACGGAGCAGCCGCAGATGGCCGAGAGGCGGCCCGTGTGGGCCTTGACGTAGGCCGTGACCAGGTGGCTCAGGGCCATGGCCTCAAGCACCGTCTTCTCGTCGCACTCGATGAAGTCGCGGATGGCCCAGATGGGCAGGATGGCCGTCAGGCCGTGGTTGCCGCTGCCGGCGGAACTCATGGCCGGCAGCTTGACCCCGCCCATGCGCGCGTCGGACGCGGCCGAAGTCAGGATGCGCGCGGCCAGGACCATGTCGCGGCAGATGAGCTTCTGGCGCACCAGACGGTCCAGGGCCTTGCCGATGCCCAGCCCCGGGCCGAACTTGAGCCCGTGCTCGGCCAGGCGCATGTTGGTGCGCACGCCCTCCATGAGGAACTCGCGGTCCTCGTCGTCAAGGTCGTCCAGCAGGCGGACCAGGTCTTCGAGGGTCAGGGCCTTGATCCAGGCCTCCAGCCGCGAAACGTCGGCCCTGGCCGCGGTGCGGGGCGAGGTTGTGTCCAGGGGCAGAGGCCGGCCGTCCAGGCTCACGCCGACGACGTTGTCGTGCATTTCACGGATGACCGCCTCGGCCACGTGGGAGCCGTCGAAAACCTCGGCGCGGATGAAGAGCCCGCGCTGGTCCTCCAGCAGGTTCAGGGTCACCCCGCCGTCGCGGACCAGGGTGCGGGCGGCCTGCACGGACTCGGGCGTCAGGGGTTCGAGGACCTCCAGGCCCAGGGCCGGGTTCCCGCCGAAGGCGCCCAGGGACCCGGCCAGATCCAGGCCGCTCAGGCCCCCGGTGCCGGGGATGATCACGGCCAGCCCGTTCTTGTATATGTTGGGGTCAACCCAGAGGTCGATGCGCTCGGGCCGGCCGGGAAGGACAGCGGCGGCCGCGGCCGCGGCCAGGGCCACGGCCACGGGTTCGGTGCACCCCAGGGCCGGGGCCACCTGCGCGCGCAGTAAATCCTTGACGGAGAAACTCATTGCACCCTCTTCAGGAAAAATCCGCAAAAGCGGATTTCATTGCCGAGAATACCGGGGCTGTCAATCCGGCTCACTCGCGTACGTCAAGATTCGGCTCGAAGAGCTGCACCAGACGCACGAACAGGTCCGGAATCTTCTCCGGATCCGCGGCGGCGGAACCGGCGTATATCTTGGTGATCTCCAGGGCCGTGTCGATGCCCGTGGTCTTGCCGAAGCCCACGTCGAAAAAGTCGTCCAGGCGCTTGCGCAGCTGAGGGTCCATGATTACCTCCGTCGATTGAATCGTGCCTGTCACCGTAAACCGCCCCGTCCGGGGCGCCCACCAGGGAATTTCTACCATGCCCATCTATGAATTCCAATGCAAAACCTGCCAATTCTGTTTCGAAGAGATCCTCCCGGCCAGCCGCGAGGACATGCCTCCGTGTCCGAGGTGCGGCTCGGCCGAGAACGTGGTCAGGCTCGTCTCGGCCTGCGCGTCGCAGCCCGGACGGCAGACGGAATCGACCTGCACCCCGCGGGGCGGCTTCTCCTGAGGATGAACCGCCCTTCCCGTGCGGAAGGCCAAAAAAAATCGGCGTCACCCCCGCGGGCGACGCCGATTTTTTTGGTCTGCCGAAAGGCTACTCGGTCTTGAGCTTCATCCAGCATTCCTCGTAGGCCTTGACGGCCTCGCCGAGGTCGGTCTCGAATTCGCCGCGAGCCATGTCCTCGGCCGTCGGGTAGACGAGAGCGTTGGTGCGCACTTCCTCGGGCAGGGTTTCCTTGGCCGCCAGGTTGGGGGAGGAGTAGCCCATCTCCTGGCAGATGAAGGCCGCCACCTCGGGCCGCAGGAGGTAGTCGATGAAGATGTGGGCGTTCTCGACGTTGGCCGCGTTCTTGGGGATGCAGAGGTTGTCCACCCAGAGGCTGAAGCCCTCCTTGGGGTAGACGAACTTGATGTCCGCATTCTCGCCGGAGGCGATGTAGGCCTCGCCGTTCCACAGCACGGCCGCCATGACCTCGTTGTTCAGCAGGGCCTGCTTGGGGGAGTCGGAGTCGAAGACGCGCACGCTTGCCATCAGCGGCATGAGCAGTTCGCAGGCCTGGCCGACCTTGGCCGGGTCGGACTCGTTCAGGGAATACCCGAGACGCTTGAGGCCCATGCCCAACACCCCGCGCATGTCGTTGGGCAGCAGGATCTTGCCCTTGAGTTCGGGCTTCCAGAGGTCGGCGAAGGAGGTGATCGAGGCTGCGGCCGGGTCCTTGGAGTTGATGGCGATGACCGTGGAGCCCCACATGTAGGGAACGCTGTAGGTGTTGTCCGGGTCGAAGGCCTGGTTCAGGAGCTTGGGGTCGAGGTTGCCGAAGTTGGACAGCTTCGACTTGTCGATGGGCTGGAGCAGCCCCTCCTTGCGCATGCGGGAGACGAAGTCCGTGGAGGGGACGATGAGGTCGTACCCCTTGGCGTCGACCATCTTGATCTTGGCGTACAGGGCCTCGTTGCTGTCGTAGGTCGACATGACGACCTTGATGCCTGTCTCCTTGGTGAAGTCCTCCAGCACGCTGTCGGGCATGTATTCCGACCAGTTGTAGACGTAGAGCTCCTTGGAGGCCGCCAGGGCCTGGGAGGCCAGCAGCAGGCAGAGGGCGAGAAGGACGAGACGTTTCATGGTTTCTCCTTGAGGAAGCGCTGCGACAGCATGACGGCCACAACGGTTATGAGGATCATGATGGCGCACAGGGCGTTGACCTCGGGTTTGAGGCCAAGTCGGACCATGGAGTAGATGCGCAGCGGCAGGACCTCGAAGGTCGGGCCGGTGGTGAAGAAACTGATGATGACGTCGTCCACGGACAGGGTGAAGCTCAGGAACCACCCGGCCAGGACCGCCGGGAAGATCATGGGCAGGACCACGTGCCGGAAGACCTCGTACTCCCCTGCCCCCAGGTCGCGCGCCGCCTCCACCACGTGGGGGTCGAAGCCGTGCAGCCGGCCGAAGACCGTGATGGCCACGAAGGGCACGCACAGGGTCACGTGGGCCATGAGCAGGGTCCAGAACCCCAGCGGCAGGGACAGGGCCATGAACAGGACCAGGAGCGAGATGCCGATGACGATGTCCGGCGACATCATCATGACGAAGAGCGAGGTGCGGATGACCTTTCGCGACGGGAAGCGCCAGCGGTGCAGGGCCATGGCGATGAAGGTGCCCAGGATGCTCGAGCAGGTGGCCGCGAGGACGGCGATGAGCAGGGAGTGCAGGGCGGCCTGCATGAGGCTCGTGTTGCCGAAGAGCCTGACGTACCAGTCCAGGGTGAAGCCCTTCCAGGCCATGGAGAAGCGCGAGTCGTTGAAGGAATAGATGACCATCACGGCCAGGGGCAGGTACAGGAAGAGGTACACCAGGAAGGCGTAGACCGCGCGCAGGGTTCGCATCAGGACGCCTCCCGGCCCAGGCGGGCCGCGCTCTTCCAGTACAGCAGGAGCATGAGGCCCATGAGCGCGGTCAGGGTCACGCTGGCCGCCGCGCCGAGGGGCCAGTCGCGGGTGGTCAGGAACTGGTCGCGGATGAAGTTGCCGAGCAGCATGGCCTTGGCCCCGCCCAGCACGTCGGACACGTAGAACATGCCGATGGCCGGCAGGAAGACCAGCATGCACCCCGAGACGATGCCGGGCATGGTCAGGGGCACGACCACGCGCCAGAAGGCCCGCCAGGGGCTCGCGCCGAGGTCGCGGGCCGCTTCGAGGTAGCGGCGGTCCAGGCGCTCCAGGGCCGCGTAGAGGGGCAGGATCATGAACGGCAGCAGCGTGTAGGTCAGGCCCAGGACCACGGCGCCGGGCGTGTACATCATGGCCAGGGGCGCGTCGATGAGGCCCAGGGACATCAGCACGTTGTTCACGATGCCGCTGGAGTTGATCATGGCCGTCATGGCGTAGGTGCGCACCAGGGAGTTGGTCCAGAATGGGATGACCACCAGCAGGAGCAGGGTGCCCCGCACGGGCTTCCTGGCGCGGGCCAGGATGGAGGCGAAGGGGTAGGCCGTCAGCAGGCAGATGGTCGTGACCAGCCCCGAGAGCCTGAGGGACCCCAGCAGGATGTCCAGATGGGTCCGGTCCATGAGGCGCGAGTAGTTGCGCAGGGTGACGGCCGGCTCGATGAAATTCTCGGAGGACGTTGCACAGAAGCTGGCCAGGAAGACGAGGATGTTGGGCACGAAGGCGAAGACGGTCATCCAGCCCACGGCGCCGATGATCACGGCCCGCTTGAAGAAGCCGTCATTCCTCATACGGCAGCACCACTTCCCAGCCCTCGACCCAGCTCACGGCCACGCGGTCGCCGGCGCGGAAATAGACGGTCTCGTCGTCCTCGTTGAAGAACTCCGTGGCCGTGACCACCCCTCCGGCGTCCAGACGCACGACGACGTCGTAGGTCGCGCCCTTGTAGATGGTTTCCTCCACGGTGCCGACGATGGAACGGCCACGGGCGAAGGTGTCCTCGAGCTCCGGATCCTCGGCCAGGTCCTTGAGGGTCTCGACGCGCAGGTCCTCGGGGCGCAGCAGGATGTGCGCCTTCTCCCCGGCCCTGAAGGCGTGGCCCGTGCGCATGAACACGTCAAGTCCCCCGGTGCGCACCCGCGCCCGGCCGTCGCCCGGCTCGACCACCTCGGCGTCGATGATGTTGATCTCGCCCACGAAGCGCGCCACGTAGAGATTGCGCGGCTCCTCGTACACGGACACGGGCGTGCCGACCTGCTCGATAACGCCGTTGTTCATGACGATCACCCGGTCGGACATGGAGAAGGCCTCCTCCTGGTCGTGGGTGACGAGGACGAAGGTGATGCCGAGCTTGCGCTGGAGGTGCTTGAGGTCCAGCTGCATCTGCTTGCGCAGGCGGTAATCCAGGGCCGAAAGGGGTTCGTCCAGCAGGAGGACCAGGGGGCGGTTGATGATGGCCCTGGCGATGGCCACGCGCTGCTGCTGCCCGCCCGAAAGCTTGCCGACCATGCGCCCCTCGAAACCCTCGAGCTGCACCAGACGCAGGGTCTCGCCCACCTCACGGGCGATCTCGTCGGCCGGGCGGCGCTTCATGCGCAGCCCGAAGGCCACGTTGTCGAAGACGTTCATGTGGGGGAAGAGTGCGTAGCTCTGAAAGACGGTGTTGACGTTGCGCCGCTCGGGGGGGAGGCCCGTGACGTCGCGGCCGTCGATGGCGATGGAGCCGGAAGTGGCGCTCTCGAAGCCGGCCACGAGGCGCAGGATGGTTGTCTTGCCGCAGCCCGAGGGACCGAGGATGGTCAGGAACTCGCCGCGCTGGACGTCCAGCGACACGTCGCGCAGGGCGTGCTGGCCGTCGTAGACCTTGCTCACGTTCCGCAACCGGACCACGGGCGCCTGTGACTGCTGGGTTGCGGTATCGTTCATGGCCCCTCCTGACATGGAATTCTGCCGGGGCGCTGACATGACGACACCTTCCAGCAAGCCCTTTTTTTTGGAGAACTTGAGATGAGGAGTCAAGAATAATTTTCCGCCTTGTGCAAGATCGTGACATAAAGATCATGGCTGGCATAGTGCCGCGATTCGTGGCAAGGACCGGCGGAAACGCGAACCGAAGCCTTCACCGCCGGCGCGAGAGCCGGGCAACGACAGCACGACGAGGAGACTCGATGGTCATCCATTTGCCCACCCCCGAGGAAATGGCCCGCTGGGACCGCCTGACCATGCAGGAATTCGGCCTGTCCGGCACGATCCTCATGGAGAACGCAAGTCGGGCGGCGCTCTACGTACTGAAAAAAGAGTTCGGCCCCCTGCGCGACATCTCGGCCATGGTCTTCGCCGGGCCTGGCAACAACGGAGGCGACGCCTTCGCCCTGGCCCGCCATCTGTTCAACCTCGGGGCCAAGGTCCTCATCCTCCATTCCAAGCTCCCGACCGCGTACACCAGCGACCCGGCCTACCACCTGCGACTGGCGGAGAGCATGGGCATCCCCTGCTACTATCTCCCGGAATACGAACTCGACGCCCTGCCCAAGATCGACCTGGTCGTGGACGGCCTCTTCGGCACCGGCTTCAAGGACCTGCTGAGTCCCGCGGCCCAGTCCTGGATCAAGTCCATCAACAAACTCGGCAAGCGCTCCTTCGTCCTGTCCCTGGACATCCCCTCGGGCCTGAACGGCGCCACCGGCGAACCCATGCCCGTGGCGGTCAAGGCCGACCTGACCGTGACCTTCGAGGAGGCCAAGCTCGGCCTCTTCCTGCCCCCGGCCAAGGACCACATCGGCAAGCTGGTCACGTCCAAGATCGGCATCCCCCGGCACATCAAGCAGAGCCATCCCGCGTCCCACATCGCCCTGGCCCCGGATCTGGTGAAGGTGCTGCCCGAAACCTCCGCGACCATGCACAAGGGAGACGCCGGGAACCTGCTGGTGCTCGGCGGTTCTCCGGGCCTGACGGGCGCCCCCATGCTCGCGGCCCGCGCCGCCTTCCGCTCGGGAGCGGGCCTGGTCAGCATCGCCTGCCCCAAGGCCCTGACCGCGTTTTACGGCAGCTTCCCCGAGGTCATGACCATCGGCCTGGGCCAGGGGGAGAACTGGGACGCCGACTGCCTCGACTCCCTGCGCCCGCATCTGCACCGGTTCTCGGCCGTGGTCTTCGGGCCCGGACTGGGCCGCACCGACGGAGCCGCCGCATTTCTGGAGCGCTATCTGTCCGAACCGCACCCCGACACCCTCTTCGACGCCGACGCCCTCTTCCTCCTGGCCAAGCGCCCCGAACTGCTGGAAAAGCTGGGTCCCGACGCCGTGCTCACGCCGCACCCGGGAGAGATGGCCAATTTCTTCGGGGTCACGCCCCGCGAGATCAACCTGGCCAGAGCGCGCTACGCCAGGGAATTCTCCTTCGGCCGCCAGGTCAACCTCGTGCTCAAGGGGGCCGCATCCATCGTCGCCGGACACAAGGACCCCATCGCCATCTCGCCTTTCTGCGCCCCCAACCTAGCCATCGCCGGGTCGGGCGACGTGCTCTCGGGTGTCATCGGCAGCCTCCTGGCCCGCGGACTGCCGCCATTGACCGCCGCGCAGATCGGCGTGTATTGGCACGGTTATGCGGGCACCCTGCTCGCCGAGGAATTCCCGGACCGGGGCAACACCCCCCTCGAAATCGCCGATCATCTGCCAACAGCCCTGAAGGAGTGGAAAAAATGCGTACAGCTCAAGATATCATGACCACCGCGGTCGTTACCATCAGGCCCGAAGCCGACATCACCGAGGCTGCGAAGACCCTCATCGAGAAGGGCGTCAACGGGCTGCCCGTGGTCGACGCCGACAACCGCCTGGTGGGCATCCTCTGCCAGTCCGACCTGGTCCGCATGCAGAAGAGCCTGCCCATCCCCTCGCTCTTCACCCTGCTCGACGGCTTCGTGCCCCTGTCCTCCACGGCCCTGCTGGAGGCCGAGGTCAAGCGCATCGCCGCATCCAAGGTGGCCGACGCCATGAGCGCCAAGGTCGTGACCGTTTCCCCGGACACGACCATCGACGAGATCGCGACCCTCATGGTCGACCGCAAGTTCCACACACTGCCGGTCACCCGCGACGGCATGCTGGTGGGCGTGGTCGGCATGCAGGACATCATCAGAACCCTGATGCCGAAGTCATGAACATCGACCTGACCTCCTTCGAGGCGACCGCCAGGCTAGCCCGGGCCCTGGCGGCCTGCATCGACGGGAGTCCCTTCCTTCCGCCCGTGCTGATGCACGGCCCTTTGGGTGCGGGAAAGACCACGTTCGTGCGCGAACTGGTTCAGGCCCTGCCGGGGAGCGACAAGGCCGAGGTCAGCAGCCCGAGCTTCAACCTGCTGAACCTCTACCCGACAGACCCGCCCGTGGGTCATTTCGACCTCTACCGCACCGCCGGGCAAGACTTCAGCGCGGATCTGGAGGAAACCCTGCTTGCCCCGGACCACTTCTGCCTGGTGGAGTGGGCCGAGCATCTCCCTCCGGACTCCCTTCCCGAGAGCTACATCGAGATGACCTGGACCGTGCAGGAAGAAAGCCGATCCGTCGTTCTCACGGCCCGCGGCCGCGAGGCCCAGACCGTCCTCGACTGCGTGCAGAACGTCCTGGAGGCCTAGGAGCGTGTCCCAGAAGCGCCCCCTGGCCGAATCCCTGCGGCCCCAGTCCCTCGACGATTTCATCGGCCAGAGCCACTTCCGCCAGCGGCTGCGGACCCTCATGCAGTCCAAGAGCCTGCCGAGCCTGCTGCTCTTCGGCCCGCCCGGCTGCGGCAAATCCACCGTGGCCCTGCTCCTGGCCCAGCACACGGGGAGGCCCTTCCTGCGCCTGAGCGCGCCGGAGGTCGGCATCACGGCCCTGCGCAAGCAGATCCAGGACATCGAGATCCTCATCCTCGACGAACTGCACCGCTACTCCAAGGCCCAGCAGGACTTCTTCCTGCCCCTGCTGGAGACCGGCGAGCTGACCCTCATCGCCACGACCACCGAGAACCCGTCCTTCAGCGTCACGCGCCAGCTCCTCTCGCGGCTGCACGTGCTGCGGCTGCGGTCCTTGGGCATGGCGGAACTGGTGGACGTGGGCAAGCGCGGCACGGACAAGCTCGGGACGGCCATCCCGGAGAAAAGCCTGGAGCTGCTGGCCACCCTCTCGGGCGGCGACGCGCGGACCATGCTCAATCTGGTGGAGTTCGCCTCGGGACTCGAGGAAAAGGAACTGGAACTGGAGCACCTCAAGGCGCGCCTGCCGGAGATCGTGCTGCGCGGGGACCGCGAGGGGGACTCGCACTACGAACTGGCCTCGGCCCTGATCAAGTCCATCCGCGGCTCTGACCCGGACGCGGCCCTGTACTACCTGGCCTGCCTGGTGGAAACGGGCGAGGACCCGCGCTTCATCTGCCGCCGCCTCATTCTCTCGGCAGCCGAGGACGTGGGCCTTGGCGACCCCATGGCCATGCCCCTGGCCGTGGCCTGCGAGCAGGCCGTGGAGCGCATCGGCATGCCCGAAGGCTGGATTCCCATGGCCGAGACGACAGTCTACCTCGCCCTGGCGCCCAAGAGCAACTCGGCCTACGCCGGCTACCTCTCGGCCATCAAGGAAATCCGCACCAACGGCCCCAAGCCCGTGCCCCTGCACCTGCGCAACGCGTCCACCAGCCTGCAGAAGGAATGGGGCTACGGCCAGGGCTACAAATACCCCCACGCCTACCCCGAAGCCTGGGTCGACCAGGAGTACCTCCCCCCGGAACTCAAGGGCCGCACCTTCTACCAACCCAAGGCCCAGGGCCACGAGGAGCGCCTGAGCCTCTGGACCCGCAAGCTCAAGGCCTCCCGCGTCAAGCCCAAGGGCAAGGACGCCAAGGATTGGACGGGATAGGATTCACATCCCCGTACAAACAAAGACTGCTTCAAATTTGAATGGGATCCGCCTTCTGACCGAGGCAAGAACGAGACCCGAGACGCATCCTGCTCCGCCCTCCTCCCGCATCAACACTGACGGAGCTGTCCGGTCCGGGTCCGGGCGGGGGGGCGCCGAAACTTCCTCGCCGGCCTCGTAGAGCCGAACCGTCGCGCATCCGCGCGGGGGGTCGGGGCAGAGCGAGGGGCGACGGTTCGGCAAACGATGCCTGGCTCGGTCGGACAGTCGCCGCCCCCCGCCCGGACCCGGAC
>Ga0209066_10000076_pt1 | contig 134900 bp, 119 predicted proteins | sample All_14_2_FD_187198 | JGI IMG/M metagenome (GOLD analysis project Ga0209066, IMG submission 187198) | Freshwater microbial communities in response to fracking from Pennsylvania, USA - Allegheny Zone_MetaG_DW_15 (SPAdes) (version 2) ...
GGTGAAGAGATGCAGCGTGTCCATCGCCGTGGAAGTCAGGAACACCACATTGTTCCGGTCCCACTCCTTCTGCAGGGCGGGCATGGTGTCGTTCATCTCATTGACGACTTCCATCACGACGACCGGATCGCCGGTCACCGCCGGCGTGTAGTTCCCCACCTGCGACAGCGGCAGGCGGGAGCCTTCAACCGAGCTGAAGACCCATCCGATATCGGTGATCCCGTCGCCGATGGAGGTCAACGTGGCATTCGCCTTGTACAGCGTTCCGCCATAGCCACGGTTCCACTCGATCTGGTAACGGTTGCCCGCTTCCGCTAGGCGCTTGTTCACCTCCGGCTCGAAATAGTTCTGCATCAGCGCGACCCAGGGCAGGGTCGTGGGATGGCTGGCCGCGATGGTCAGCTTTATGGTGGTCTGCGCCTGCGCCGACATGGCGCAGAAGGCGGCCGCGGCGAACAGCGCCAGACCGCCGATGGATCGCTTCGCCAGGCCAGTCGGCGCAGCGCGCGTGCTTTCAAAGGTAATCATGCTTCCTCCTCCGTTCCATTTTTGTTGGACGCATCCGTTTACTGGAGCGCCGTCTTCAGTTCCCCGAGTTCTTCGATGGAAATTCTCATGGTATCGCCCGGCTTCAGGAACTGGCCGCGTTCCATGCCGACACCGGCGGGCGTCCCTGTCAGGATCACATCGCCGGGATAGAGATCGAGCCGCGCGCTGAGATAGGCGATCTGCTCGGCGATGCTGTAGAGATGGTTGCGCGTGTTGGAATCCTGCATCAGCTCGTCATTCAGCCAGAGCTTGATGTCCAGATTCTCCGGATCGGCGACGAACTGGGCCGGCGTCAGATAGGGGCCGATCGGACAGGACCCCGTAAAGCATTTATGCCCGATCCAATCGAAGCGGAAGGGCGAGGATGGATCGACCGCCGGGCGCACCAGATGATCGCGGGCCGACAGATCATTGGCACAGCTATACCCTGCCACATACTCCAGCGCCTGCTGCGCCGGCACGTTATGCGCCCGCCGCCCGATGACGACGGCCAGTTCAGCTTCCCAATCCAGCCGATTGGTATGCTTCGGGAAAGGGATGCTCTCCTCATGCGCGGCCAGTGTTCCCCGGCCCGCCTTGATGAAGTGCCAGGGATCGATGCCCTCGGCCTTGGGATCGAGCACCAGATTCATGTTCAGCGCGCGCGCCATGGCTTCGACATGATCGCGATAATTCGCGCCCGCGCCGTAGATCACCCCCGGCGAGGCCAAGGGCGGCAGGAACCGCACCTCGTCCATCGCCAGTTCCTGCGCGCCCTTCTTCGCAAGCCTGTCCGCGATCCTGTCCAGCAGGGCCGATGCCTGCGCCCAATCGACCAGAAGGTCGTCGATCGTTGTGCCCGGCAGACGCCGAACGCCCAGCATGCTGCCGGCGAGGTCAAGGTCATAATGGCTGCCATCCACGGCGATCCCTCGGCCCTGGCGGCGGTCGGTTCGATAGGCGAAGAGCTGATATTTGATGCTCATGGAACCAATCCAAAGATTTACAGGATCTGCCCTGTCTGGCCGGAAAAGCGGATGGTGACGGTCAGACCGCCCTCCATCACGATCCATTTGCGGACCGTGGCGACCACGATCTTCTCCCGGATGAACGGGTCCTCCGCCAGGATCGCCTCGGCCTCCTCCTGCGAACCCGCGCGCAGAATGGTCATGCCGCCCGCGCTGCCGGGTGGCCCCTCGCTGACGGCGAAGGGGCCGGATGCGAACAGCTGCCCGCGCCGTTCCGCCGCCACCGCCCAATCCAGATGTTGCGGCAGCAACTCCGCCATCCGCGCAGCGTCCCTGGTTTCGCGAAAGGCCACGAAAAGCGGCTTGTTCAACATCGCGGCTAGGCGCTGTGTCAGTTCGGTCTCGACCATCTCAGTCGCGCTCCTCGAAATTCTGCACGAAATCCGGCGGCGGCGGCGCGGCAGCCCAGACCGCGATCAGGTTTTCCGGCGGTTCGTTCAGGGGCACCCAGCCGGAATCATCTTCGGGGATGATGTCGATATCCCAGAAATACTCGGCCAGAGAGTTCCAGGGATCGCGGATATAGTGGAAATAGTTCGATCCGCCGATATGCCGGCCCGGACCAAAGGCGCTTTTGTATCCGGCCTTGATCATGGTCTGCGCCCCGATCTCGATCTCGTCGAAATCGGACACTTCGAAGCTCAGATGATGCAGCCCGGAATGGGAACTTTTGGCAAAAGCCATCAGATGATGGTCGCCACCGGCACTGCCGCGCAGGAAGGACAGGATATTACCCGCCTGGTCGGAGATTTTCATGCCACAGACCCGCGTATAGAAATCCGTGGAAACCGCGACATCCGGGGAAAACCGGATCAGATGGCCAAGCCGGCGCGGGCGGGCCTTCTTGGTGCGGCTGGACGGCTCGCAGGCGCGCAGGCCCACGCGCTGATATCGACCCGGCGCATTGATCGCCGCCGCAGCGGGAAGAGAGGATTCCGGGGGTTCGCATATCTGGACATTGACCCAATCGCCATGCGGGTCCTGGAACCAGATGCCCTTGTTCAGGCCGAACTGCGTGGTGGAGACGGCAACGCCTTCGGCCTGCAGACGCTGCATCAGCGTACCCAGCCCTTCGGCATTGGTACCCAGCGCGACATAGGCAAACTTCTTCCTGGGCCCCTTCATCAGGCGGACCTGATCCAGGTCGCGCCCCGGGCAGCGGAAGTAAAGATCATCGCCATCCATGCGAACTTCCAGCCCGAACAATTCATAGAAGGCCTTCCCCGGTTCCAGCTCGGGGACGAACAGGCCGACATGCAGCAGGGATCTGATCATCGTGATCTTCCTAGCGAATGGGAGAGAACGAGGTCGGGTTCAGAAGCTGGCTGGTCTGGCTTTCGACCAGCGGCACTAGGCTTCCGGCGAATTCCCGCCATTGTGAATCACCGGACAGGGCCGCACGCCGTTGCAGCCGGTCCTCGAACGTGTCGAAGCCCCAAAGCTGCACCACGGCATTGACGTCGCCCACTTCAGTCGTGAAGTACCCGATCAGATTGCCGAGTGCTGCGCGCTGTATGGGCAGCCCCTCCGCCTCATATTTCTTCACGAACTCATGAACCTTGCCCGGTCGAATGCGATAGATTCTCTGCTCGACAATCATGTCTGCTTCCTGATTTCGGTGGGCTGGGGCGCGGCGGAATCCGCTTCAACCAGCTTGATGACGGCCGCGATATCCTCGGTGCCGATACCGTCCTGGATGGCGCGCTTGAAATAGGGCAGCGCGGCGGAAAACAGCGGTGAGGCAGCCCCGATGGACTCAACCAGGTCCTCGTTGAGCTTGAGGTACTTTTCCAGGGTCAGGAACGGACCTGCGGCCGGGCTGAAGCGGCGTTGCGCCATCATCGGCGCGCGAATGGAAAACATCGCGGAATTGCCGGCGCCCTGGCTGATCACGCTGGCGATCAGCTGGGGATCGAAACCGGCCATGCTGCCCAGATTGACCGCTTCCGCCGCCGCCAGGGTGTGAATGGTCAGAAGATAGTTCGCGATCAGCTTCATCGTTACCGCAGAGCCGTAATCGCCGATCAGAAAGCGATGCTGCGTAATGGCCTGCAGGACGGGTTCGCATCTGGCATAGACATCCGGCGCGCCACCGACATAGAAGGCGGCCGTCTTCTGGCGCACCATCACCGGGGAACCGCTGATTTCCGCTTCCAGCGCCGTCGCGCCGCGCTCCTCGATCCTTTTGGCCAGATCACGCTTGAAATCGCGCGAATAGGTTCCCAACTCGACGACACATTTGTCCGGCTCCAGCGCGGACAGGATGCCGCCATTGCCGTTCATCACCTGGCGCTGCGCCTCTTCCCCGGGCAGGCACACCAGAATGATGTCGGACGCCCGCGTGACAGCCGCGGCGCTTTCCAGCAATTGGCCGCCTTCGGCCTGAAATTCAGGCGCGGGCGATCGGCGATAGCCGGCGACGCTGTATCCCGCCGACAACAGATTTGACGCTACGGGCAAGCCAATCAGGCCTATCCCGACCACGCCGACCCTTGGCAGATCGGACATTGCTTTTCCTCCCTATCTTTTTTTGGATGATGAAAACTTACGGGAAAATAATCCATCCCGATTCATTAATACATTTGTATAAACAATGATTATAGTATGAGGCACACTGTCCACAGCAAAGGCCGTCGCCATCAGCGCCGCCACCATGGGGTAATTCACCCGGAAATCCGTACAGCCTTAAGCAGCATCCGCACCAGCGGTTCAGGCGTTGACATGCGTGGCAATGAAATCGCGCAGCCACATATTTCCCGGATCCTTGTGGAACCGTTCATGCCAGTACAGGGCGACCTCGAAATTCGGAAAACCGATGGGAATGGCTTTGGTCGCGAGCGGATAATAGGTCGATAATTTCTCGACCAGCATTTCCGGCGCGATCCAAAGATAATCCGATGCCACGATAAAATGTGGCGCGGACAGGTATTGCGGCAGACGCACCCGAATTCGATCGGCACCACAAAGCTTTATCAACTCGCGCTCGATCACGGCATGGCCGCTGCCGGAATATTCCACCAGCAGATATTGCTGTTCCTTCATGGCCTCAATGGTGAGTTCCCCAACGGCAAGCGGATGGCCCCTGCGCATAACGCAGACATAATTCTGTTCAAACAGAGGGCGCTTATGGATGCCGACCTCCAGCGAGGGCAGCACACCCAGCGCCAGATCGACATGGCCATTCGCCATGCTGGCCATGGTCGCTTCCAGCGGAATGAACATGGTTTTCAGCTGGATGTTCGGAGCCAGCGTCTTCAGCTTGTTGGCAATGGGCGGCAGACAGACCACCTCGCCCACATCCCGGGTCCGGATCGTGAAAGTCCGCTTTTCCGTCACGGGATTGAATTCTTCCCGCTTCTGTTCGGTGTTTCGGACAATCGCCAGGGCTTGCAGCAGTTCCGGCGCGATGGCAATCGCCAGTGGCGTGGGCTCCATGCGTCGGCCGATCAGGGTGAAGAGCTTATCGTTGAACTCCAGACGCATCCGCTTCAGCGAGGCGCTAATGGCAGCCTGGGACACGCCGAGACGTTCCCCGGCCTTGGTGACGGATTTTTCGGTCCAAAGCGCTTCAAATACCGGAAGCAGATTCAAGTCTTTCACGGGAAACCTTTCCGCGCTCGGTCTTTACGCCGGGGCAATGGGAAAAGTCGCCGGCCAAACCGATGCGGACCCGGCCCGGCACGCACCCTGCCTGGGAAGTGTAGACCATCCCCGCACATTGCAACATGTCCCGTGATGCTTTTTGGGGAGCCACTGCAAGCCCCCCCCAAGGGATCACCGGATGATGAGCTGCGGGAACACCGCGACAAGACCGAGGACGGCGAGCATGACGCCGACAAAGGGAAGCGCCCCGGCGAAGATGGCTTCAAGCCGTGTCTTGCCGTCACCCAGCGCCGAATGCACCGTGAAGATGGAAATACCGAAGGGAGGCGTCAGCAGGCCGACCTCCACCGCGATCACCGTGATGATGCCGAAATGGATCAGGTCGAAGCCCAGCCCCTGAGCAATCGGAGCTGCAATCGGCACCACGATCAGCAGGATAGAACTTGAGTCCAGGATCATGCCGAGCAGCAGGATCAACAGCACATAGACCAGCAGAAAGCCCGTCGCGCCAAGACCGCTGCCCTGCACGAACTGGCCGATGGCGGCGGGAATGCCGGCTACGGCCAGCATCTGGCTGTAAAAACTGGCCGCCACCAGCAGAACGAGGATGCCGACCGAAATCGTGCCCGTCTGCGTCAGCACCGCCCAGCATTTCCGCATATCCAGACTGCGGCGCAGAAGCGCGATCACGAGGGCCGCGAAGGCACCGACGCCGCCGGCCTCCGTCGGGGTGAAGAAGCCACTATAGAGGCCGCCCAGCACGAACAGCACCAGCAGGACGATGGGAAGCAGCTTGCGCAGGATTTCCCCGCCGCCCATGCGCGCTGACGGTTCACCGATCTCCCTGCGGCGGTCGAGATGGTCGGGCGTGAAGACGAAGCGCGGGGTAAATCGGGCCATCGCCATGATGGCGAGGATGAAGCCACCGGCCAGCAGCATGCCGGGCGCCAGCCCGGCAATGAACATGCGCCCAATCGACTGCTCGGCAAGCACGCCATAGATGATCAGCAACAGACTGGGCGGAATCAGCATGCCCAGCACCGAACTGCCGGCGACGGTTCCCGCCGCGAAGGACGCGCGATAGCCATGACGGCGCATTTCCGGCACGGCCACCTTGGTGAAGACGGCGGCCGAAGCGATGGACACGCCCGTCACTGCAGCAAAGATCGTATTGGCCGCGACCGTGGCGATGCCCAGCCCGCCCAGCAATCGCCGCAGCAGGGCTTCCGCGACGTCGAATGTATCCTTGCCCACATTGGAAATACTGACGAGATGGCCCATCAGCACGAAGAGCGGGATCGTAGCGAAAAGATAGTTCGCCACGCCGTTATAGGCGGCAATCGACATCAGCTTCATGGCCAGATCGAAATTGCCGCGAATGATCCACACCCCGGCGAAGCCCACCGCCAGAAGGGCAACGGCAATGCGCATGCCCAGCAGCACGAGCACGAACAGAACGGCAATCAGCGTGAGCCCGATCGTTATACTAGTCATCGAAATTGGCCTTGGGATTGCGGATGGATTTGAGCCCGTCGAGGAAGGTGACCGCGAAGGCCAGGGCGGAAGCAGCCGCCCCGAACACAACGATCAGCCGGAATGGCAGGGTAGGCAGCGTCCAGACGCCGCGCACGCCGAAGAATTCGGACGTGCGCCAGGCGCCCAGCGTATCCGGCCAGGCCGCCTTGGCGATCAGCGCGAACAGCACGGCGCCGACTATGGCGAAAACCGTATCCAGGATATGGGGCGCGCGGGGCGAGCGGAACTGCAGCAGCCGTAACAGAAAATCCGCCCGGATCAGCGTGCTGCCCAGCACGGCGGCGGGCAGCATCAGGAAAACGATCGCCACCACCGAACGCGCGGCGATTTCCGCAACGCCGGTGATGGGCGATCCCAGGAAATTGCGGCCGACCACATCGGCCACAATCAGCATCATGATGGCAAAGATCCAGATCGTGCCGACCGCCGCCACGGCGTTGAACAGGCCCTGCAGCCAGCGGCGCCAGGCCGGGCCGCCCGTTTCGATAACCGTTTCTGCCTGCATATCGCTATCCGTGGCCTTTTAGGGTTGGCGGTTGACGTTATCCGGCTCAGCCTTCGGCCGACCAGTCACGCGCCGGCGCGATGCCGCGTTCTTTAAGCGCATTGAAATAGGCCTTCAGCACGGCCGCAGCCGGTGCACCATTGGCATCCAGCCAGGGCTTGGTCACGTTGGGCAGCATATTGGCCCATTTCTTCTTTTCCTCGGCAGCCAGTTCGCTGACCTTCAGCCCTGCCGCGACCATTTCCTTCATCGCATTCGTGGTGCGTGCGGTGACATATTCACCATGCTTGCGCGAGGTGATGCGGCCGGCTTCGCGCAGCGCCGTCTGCACCTCCGCGGGCAGGCCATCAAAGAAGGTCTTGTTGACCGCGATGCCGCCGAAATACATCGACCCGAAGCCGACACGGGTCAGATAGGGGGCCACCTCATAGACGCGGGTCGGCTGAATGCCGCTGGCAAAAGACAGCGTGCCTTCCGAAACACCGGTCTGGATATCGGTATAGTAGGTCGTCAGGGCGCCATCGACCGGCGTACAGCCGGTATTGGCCAGCCAATTGGCCGAAGTGCCCGGCGCATTCAGGCGGCGGTTGCGAATATCGTCGACCGATTTGATCTGGAACTTGGCATAGACGTCATAGCTGTCCGTGACCAGCGAGGACAGATGCACCATGTTCTGGTCCGTCCAGCCTGCTTTCAGCTCCGGCGATTCCTCGGTCAGCTTGTCGAAAATGTCGATCACGGCCAGATGGTCGGCATTGGCGAAGGGCGTGAAATAGGTGACGTTCTGCAACGGCATGGCGGACCCTTCCCAGACCGTGCCAACCATGCCGATATCGACGATGCCGTCGCGGACCGCCGCGCGCGTATCGTTGAATTTGTACAGCGTGCCGCCGTAATTCTCGCGCCAGTTCACCGCATATTTGCCGCCAGCTTCCTTCAGCAGCCGGTCCAGCTCCGGCTGCAGGGCGGTCTGCATAGCATAGACCCAGATATTATTGGTCGGATGGCTGGAACCGATCTGGATATTGATGGTTTCGGTCGCGAAGCCATGGCGGCTGACGAAGGGCATGGCCAGCGCCGCGGCCGATGTTGCGATCAGAAATGTACGACGTGTGGTGTTCATTATAACCTCCCATGCTGAAGCCGCGTCATGCGCGGACTTTCATTGACGTCCGGCTTACGGAGCCGTGGCCGCAAAACAACTTCCCCAACTCAAGCCCGGCCGAACGCCGTCCGACCGACCATTCATACCAACCTGCTTGGTCTTCGACCGGGCAGGTGTTGGTTTTGCTCAAGCCCGTTATCAGACATGACCCAGCGCCCGCAGGATGCGCATCGGCGTCATCGGTGTCTGGGCGATGCGCGCGCCAAAGGGGCGCAGCGCGTCATTGACCGCATTCATCGCCGCCGCCCCTGCCGCGGCCGTTCCCGCCTCGCCAACGCCCTTGGCGCCGAGGATGGTATCCAGCGTCGGCGTTTCGACATGGCCGATCTCGATATCCGGCATCTCGCAGGCCATCGGCACCAGATAATCCGCCAGCGACCCGTTGGTCAGCTGACCGCCGGCGTCATAGACGCATTCCTCGAACAAGGCAGCGCCAAGCCCCTGCACCACCCCGCCGCGAATCTGTTCATCGACCAGCAGCGGGTTGATGATGCGGCCGCAATCCTCAACCACCCAATGTTTCAGAAGCTTCACCATGCCGGTCTCCACATCGACCTCGACATAGCTTGCCTGCACGCCATTGGTGAAATCGAAGGGATAGCCGCCAGGGGCGAAATGCTGCACGGCCGTCAGCGAATTATCCGTGCCCGGCGGCAGCGTGTCGGGCCGATAGGTCGCGATGCGCCCGATCTCCGCCAAAGACAGCTTTTCCATACCGTTCCGCGCCTCGACGACATGACCATCCCGCAGCGCCAGATCACCCGGCTGCATCTGCAAAATCCCGGCGGCTATGGTCAGGATCTGATCGCGCAGCCTGCGCCCGGCCCTCAGCGCGGTTTCCCCGCCAATGCCCGCCCCACGGCAGGCCCAGGTCGCCCCGCCGCTGGGCGTAGTGTCGGTATCGCCAGTCATGACCTTCACCCGGTCGGGCGAAACGCCCAGCTGGTCGGCCACCACCTGGGCAATGATCGTCTCCGTTCCCTGCCCCTGCTCGGTTACGGAAATCGCGCAATGCACATCGCCCGATGGGGTCAGCTTCACGATGGCGCCATCCTGGGCGGAAATGCGCGCGCCACCGACGCCATAGAAGGCGGCGCCGGGATTGGTGATCTCCACGAATGTGGCAATACCGATGCCGCGATGGATGCCCTTGGCGCGCAGCGCGTGCTGTTCGGCCCGCAAGGCCCCGTAATCCATCATCGCGCGCAAACGGGCCAGGCAGGCCTGATGCGACAGCTTCTCGAACTGATAACCGGTGGCGGAGCGGTGCGGATAGGCATCATCGCCAACCACATTGCGCAAGCGCAACTCCAAAGGATCGATGGACATGGCCTCTGCCGCCCGGTCCACCAGCGCCTCGGTCACGGCGCAGGCAATGGGATGGCCCACGGCGCGGTATTGGCTGGTCTGCACCTTGTTCTGGAACACCACCGACAGCCTGCCGCGATAATCCGGCATGCGGTAAGGCGCGCCCATCAGGCGGATCACCTGATTGCCCTCCACCACGCTGGTGCGCGGATAGCTGGAAAAGGCGCCGATCTGCGTCAGGTCATCGACCTCCATCGCGGTGATGGTCCCGGCAGCATCCAGGGCCATGCGCGCCTTCACCTTATGGTCGCGGGCATGGATATCCGACAGGAACGCCTCCATCCGGTCGGCCACGAAACGCACCGGCCGGCCCAGCAGAATGCTGGCACCAACCACGGCCATTTCCTCGGGATAGACATGCAGCTTCATCCCGAAGGAACCGCCGACATCCGGCGCGATCACCCGCACCTGGCCTTCATTCAGGCCGAAATGCCGGGCATAGACATCCTGGAACTGATAGGGCGTCTGCGTGCCGTGATACACGGTCAATTGCCCGCTGGCGGATTCGAAATCCGCCACGATGGCGCGCGGCTCCAGGGTCACGGCGGTATGGCGGCCGAACACGAATTCCTGCTCCACGATCCGCGCGGCCTGCGCGAAGGCCTTGTCCACGCCATCGGTCTGCAACACCGTGCCGAAGCACAGATTGCTGTCCAGGCCGGAAGCAGCAGGCTGAGCACCCGGTGCAAGTGCCGCCGCGCCGTCAACGACCGGGTCTTCCTCCGCGATATCCAGGATGATGCGTTCGCAGGCATCCTCCGCCTCGGCCCGGCTGCGGGCGATCACCATCGCCACCGGCTGACCGGCCCACAGCACCTCGCCGGCCGACAGCATGTTCTGCGGGGTGCTGACCATGCGGGCGAAATGGTCCAGCGTGCCGGTCCAGGGCGTGCAGATCGGGTTCAACTCGGCCGCCGTGAAGACGCGCAGCACGCCCGGCGCTGTCGTCGCCTCCGTCACATCCAGCGCCACGATGCGCCCCTTCGCCACCGGGCTGCGCAGGAAGACGGCATGCACCATGCGCGGCAATGCCAGATCGCTGACAAAGCGCCCGCGCCCGGCCAGATGGCGCAGCGCGTTCTGGCGACGATGCGGCTGGCCGATATGGGCAGGGCTGTCCGAAACCATGGTCATTATTCCACCGCCTCCGGCTGGGCCGCGCGCTTCGATGCGGCCGCTTCGATGGCATCGACTATCGCCTCGTAGCCCGTGCAGCGACAGAAATTGCCCGACAGCGCATCGCGGATTTCCGCCCGGTCCGGGCTGGGATTCTGCGTCAGCAGCGCATGGGCCGTCATCATCATGCCGGGCGTGCAATAGCCGCATTGCAGCGCATTGCGATCATGAAAAGCCGCCTGCAGATCGGCGATGGCGCCGCGCTCGCTCAGCCCCTCCAGCGTCTCCACCACCTCCCCATCAACCTGCACGGCCAGCGTCAGACAGGCATGTGCGGGCACCCCGCCAATCAGCACCAGACAGGCCCCGCAGGCCCCCATTTCACAACCCAGATGCGTGCCGGTCAGGTGCAGCCGGTCGCGCAGGAAATCGGCCAGGCTCAGGCGCGGCTCGACAGCCTCGCGAACCTCTTCACCATTCACGGTCAAGATGATGTTCCTGATCATGCCCTGGCACCCTCCAACCCACCAAGCAGCCGCCCCAGCAGCACCCGGGCCAGATGCAGACGCATGCTGGCGGGAATTTCCGGCTGATCATCCGGGTCCAGATCCCCGTCCAGCGTCGATTGCGCCGCCGTGATCACCTGGGCGTCCAGCACCCGCCCGCGCAGCAGGTCTTCCACCTGCGTTGCCCGAACCGGCTTCAGCCCAACGGAAAAAAAGACGATGCTGATATCGGCCAGGGTTCCGGCGTCCATCACCGCCTGAATGGCGGCGCCGGCCATGGCATAATCACCGCGCCGTCGCGCCAGCTCGTCAAAGGCGATCACCTGACCGGCAGGGGCCGGGGGGACATGCACGGCCACAAGAATCTCGCCCGGCTCCATCGCCGTCTCGAACAGGCCCAGGAAGAAATCATCCGCTGGCACGCGCCTGCGACCTTGAGGCCCCACCAGCTCGATCTCGCAGCGCAGGGCGACCGCGACCGCCGGAAACTCCGACGCGGGATCGGCATAGGCCAGATTGCCGCCGATGGTGCCGCGATTGCGGATGGCCGGATGGGCCACATGCGGCGCGGCGGCGGCGAACAGCGCTGCGTGCCGCGCGATCAGCGGGTTGGAGATCATCTCGGCATGGCGGGTCATGGCGCCGATTCGCAGCCAGCCATCCTGCAGGGAAATTCCGGTCAGCTCGGCAATGCGGGAAATGTCGATCAGCAAAGCGGGTGCCTGCAGCCGCAGCGTCAAGGACGGCACCACGCTATGCCCGCCCGCCAGATAAACCGCATCCCCCTGCTGCGCGGCAAAGGCATCGAACGCGGCCGACAGGCTGTCAACCCGGACATAGTCCAGCACTGGCGCCTTCATCTTCCCCCCCGGAACGCGGTCATTCGCCGCATTTATAACCAATTGGTCACAAGTTACCCGAGCCAGGGAGATGCGCAAGCACAAAGTGACCGTTTGGTCATTTTCAGTTCTGCGACTACAAGAGGAAGATCGCCAGGAGACCGGAATGACCAGTGACATGACGACACTTGAGGCCGAACGGCCACGACGAAAGAATATGCGGGCCGAGGAACGCGAGAAAGCCATCGTCAGCGAGGCGATCCGCTTCTTCGCCGAAATGGGATCGGAAGGCCAAACGCGGGAACTGGCAAAGCGCATGGGCATTTCCCATGCGGTGATCTACCGGCATTTCGACAGCAAGGAAGCCCTGATCGAGCGCGTTTATGAGCAGGTTTATCTCAGCCGCTGGAACCCGGATTGGGGCCCGCTGGTGCTGGACCGCAGCCGCAGCCTGGAAGCGCGGCTAACCCAGTTCTATAAGGAATATGCAGAACGCGTCTTCCATTATGACTGGGTGCGCATCTTCGTGTCGTCGGGCCTGAAATCCTATGACCTGACCCGCCGCTATCTGGCACTGGTGCGGGAAAAAATCATTATCCCCGCCGCCTCGGAACTACGCCATGAACTCGGCCGGGAACCAATCATCGGCGCCCCGGACGAGGCGGAGCTGGAACTGTTCTGGGGGCTGCATGGCAGTATCTTCTACATCGCGATCCGGAAATTCGTGTACGAGGTGCCGGTCGAAATCGACATCAACGCCGCCGTGGACAATACCGTCCGTGCTTTTTTCAGCGGTGTTGCCGGGCGCGCGATTCGCGAGCCGAGCCCAACCAAGTCCCCCGCCTGAAGGGCGCTCCCCCCTCAACGCCCCTTATGCTGCGCCGCCCAGAGTTTGGCATAGGTCGCGTTCTTGGCCAGCAACTCGGCATGCGTGCCCTGTTCCACGATCCGGCCCTTGCGCAAAACCAGAATGCGGTCGGCATCGGCCACCGTCGCCAACCGATGGGCGATGACCAGTTGGGTACGCCCCCGACCCAGCACGGACAGGGCGGACAGCACCTCCGCCTCCGTCTGCGAATCCAGCGAGGATGTCGCCTCATCCAGCAGCAGGATGGGGGCATCCTTCAGAATCAGCCGGGCCAGCGATACACGCTGCTTCTCTCCACCCGACAGTTTCAGGCCGCGCTCGCCCACCAGCACATTGGCACCATCCGGCGACTGGCCGACCAGCCCGTCCAGCTGGGCAGCGCGGATGGCGGCCAAGACACGATCACGCCCGGCATCGGGATCACCGATCCCCACATTGAAGGCCAGCGTGTCATTGAACAGCACCGGGTCCTGCGGCGCGACGCCGATGGCGGCCCGCAGCGAGGCCTGGGTGATGTCGCGCACATCCGCCCCATTGACCAGAATCCGCCCAGAATTGGAATCGTATAGCCGCAGCAGCAATCGGGCGATGGTGGATTTGCCAGAGCCGGACGGGCCGACCAGCGCCACCTTCTGCCCCTGTTCCACCGTAAAACTCACACCGTCCAGAATGGGGCGGTCACGGTGATAGGCGAAACCCACCTGCTCGAACCGGATCGATACCGGCGCGGCCGGCAAGGCGGGCGCGGCGGGCCGGTCCGTAATGTCCGGGGTCTCGCCGAAGATCAACATCAGCTGTTCGACATTGGCCAGCTCGGTCTTGATACCGCGATACAGCGAGCCCAGCCGCTCCAGCGGCCGGACCAGTTGCAGCAGATAGGCGTTGACCAGCACCAGCTCGCCCACGCTCATCCGCCCGGCGGCAACATCGCTGGCGGCCATCCAGGTCAGAACCGTCAAGCCGATCATCACCGCGCCGATCTGAACCATGCCGGTGGCCGAACGCAGGATCGTGGCGCGGATCGATAGCGTCTCCACCCCCGCCAGCGCGAAATCATAGCGGTCGAGCCAGCGCCGCTCCGCCCCGAACAGCTTCACCGTTTCAAAATTGAACAACCCGTCCACCGCCTTGCCCTGGGCCACGGCCGCTTCCTTCGCGGCCAGACGCTGGCGGGCCCGAAAGGCGGCGGAACCTACCACCAGCACGCCGAAGAAAGTGGCCAGTGTCACCCCCAACACGGCGGCATACGCCACGTCGAACAGGGCGAAGACCAGAACCGCGACCGTCACCACCTCCACCAGGAAGGGCAATACCATGAAGCCGATGGAATAGATCAGCTCGGCCGCGCCTTTCAGTCCGGCATCGATGATGCGGGCCAGCATGCCGGTCCGCCGATCCAGATGGTAGCGCAGACTGAGGCGCTGCAGATGCGCGAAGACCGCACGGCTTAGCCTGCGCAGGAAGCGCTGCTCCACCAGGCTGTAAAGCGCCCAGCGCGCCTCCGCGATCAGCTTGGCGATCAGAAGCAGCCCGCCATAGGCCAGCACCAGCCCGACCGGCACGGCCAGCACCGGGTCGACCTTGCCGGACAAATGGTCGATCAGCCGGGCGAATAGCAGCGGCGCCAACGCATTCAGCCCAGCCATGGCCACCAGCAGCACGAAGCTCAAGCCCAGGCGGAACCGCAGTTGCGGATCATCCTTGGGCCAAAGATACGGGCCGAGACCCGCCACCACGGCACGGTCGGATAATTCACCGCGATCCTGCGCGGCGGCACCGGGAATCAATCGGGACATGCGACCAAACTACTCCGGATTCAGACAGGGAAGGAGGCCTGATCGGGAGATAGCATGCGGCGGGAGGTTTGAAAGCTGATTTAAGTTATATCTTGAAAATTACGTGAAGCTATCTGCCGTGACCCAGGCCTTGTTCTCTGCCTTGGCGCAAGATCATCGGGTCGGACCCGACGATGACAGTAACCATTTGCCATGGTTACATGATCCTTCGTCCTTGGGTTTGACCCAGGGACCTCCACCCATCCGAAGAGAGACGGTCGCGCCAAGCGCGGTCGCTTGCAGGTTCCTTACACCGCGCAAATCCGGGGGTGTTCGCGCGCGGCTGGTTAGCTGCGCACCACGAAGCTGACCAGCCGTTCCGCCGGGCGATAGCGGTCGGTGGATTTCAGCGCCGTGCGGAACAGGTTGGCCGTGCGTTCGTCCGGCACTTCCACATGGGCGGTTCGGCCGGCGGCAGCGGCCATGAACACGGCGCTGAACAGGTCTTCGATCACCAGAAGCACCAATTGCAGCCGATCATCGAAATCCCGGTCGGTTTCCGGGGCGTCGACCGTCTCAGCGAAGGTGATATCCGTCATTGTCTCGTCCTCGCGGCTGGCAGGGTTCGTTCCCTGCCGATGTGGCGCATCCGAGGAAATTAGCAGCCTATTGTTACAGCTATGCGGCGGGCTGCAGTCGGACGCGCTCAGACCCGCGCCATGGCCTGGATGTGCTGCCAGGCATCGTCCGGAATGGGCATCACCGACAGGCGCGACTGGCGGATCAGCGCCAGCTCGGCCAGGGCCGGATCGGCCTTGATTTCCGCCAGCGTCACCGGGCGGGGCAGGGCTTCCAGCGCGCGCAGCACCACCATGCCGAATTTTCCCGTCGCATCGGTAGGGTCTGGCTGCCAGGTGCCGACCACTTCGACGATGCCCACCACCGCGCGTTCCTTGCCCGAATGATAGAAGAAGGCCCGGTCGCCGATCTGCATCGCTTTCAGATTGGCCGCGGCCTGATGGTTGCGCACGCCCGTCCAGCCTTCACCCGCGTCACCCTTGGCGACCTGGTCATCCCAGGACCAATCCTCCGGCTCCGACTTCACCAGCCAATAGCGCATCGCTCAGCCCTCATCGCGCATCCATCCTTCAGCCCGGATCGGGCGGGCCAGCAATTCCCGCAGCGCGGTTTCCGGCGCCGCCCCGCGTGTCACCACCTCATCCACCGCCGCGACGATGGGCATATCCACCCCGGCACGGTCGGCCAGCGCGCGCAAGGCGGGGGCGGTCTTCACCCCTTCCGTCACGCCACGCCGCGCCGCCAGAATATCCGCCAGAGTTTCCCCCTGGCCGAGTGCGATGCCAAGCGACATGTTGCGCGATTGCGGGCTGCCGGCGGTCAGCACCAGATCGCCCATCACGGCCAGCCCGGTCGCCGTTTCAACCCGCCCGCCCAGCGCCAGGATCAGCCGGGTCAGCTCGCTCAACGCCCGCGTGACCAAGGCCGCGCGCGCATTGTCGCCCAACTCCATGCCCGTTGCGATGCCGCAGGCAATGGCCAGAACATTCTTCGCCGCCCCGCCGATCTCCACCCCCGTCACATCATCGGACAGATAGGGGCGGAATACCGGTCTCCTGATGGCGCGCACGATGGTTTCGCGGGCCTGGGCATCGGCACTGGCACAGACCACGGCGGTGGGCAGGCCGCGCGCCACCTCGCTTGCGAAGGTAGGGCCCGAAAGCACCGCCGGAACCGCCTGCGGCAGGGCTTCGGCCAGGACCACACTCATCGGCTTCAGCGTATCGAGCTCAATCCCCTTGGCACAGATCGCCACCGGCAGCCCTGCCGGGCAATAGGGCGACATCAGGCGCGCCGTCGCGCGCAGGGATTGGGCGGGGGCAACCAGCAGGGCCGCGCCTGCGCCATGCAGCGCTTTGGCCATATCGGCGGTGGGAACAACCGCCTCATGCAAAGGGATGTCGCACAGATAGTCCGGGTTGCGGCCGGTCGCGGCCATGGCTTCGGCCTGGTCATGGCGTCGCGACCATAGCCGCACCTCGCCACAACCGGCATGGGCGGCCGTGATCGCCAGCGCCGTTCCCCAGGCACCAGCCCCGATGACGGCAAGCTTCATTCCGCACTCCCCCTGGCCCCGGCCCCCTGGGCATGCGCACCCTTTTTCACATTGCGTTCGCCGTCCAACGGCCAGCGCGGGCGCGGCGCGAAGGCCAGATCATCGACCAGACCCAGACGCAGACGTTCCAGCCCGGCCCAGGCGATCATCGCGGCATTGTCGGTGCACAGCGCGATGGGCGGCGCTTCGAACCGGAACCCTTCCGCACCGGCCGCCTGTTCCAGCGCGGCGCGCAGCGTCCGATTCGCGGCCACGCCCCCCGCCACGACCAGGGTGGTGGCCGCGCCGTTCTCTTCAACGAAACGGCGCATGGCGCGTTTCGTGCGGTCAGCCAGCACTTCGGCCACGGCCTGCTGGAAGCTGGCCGCCATATCCGCCACGAATCCCGCGTCCTCATCCACGCGCCCGGCCACCAGCCGCCGCACGGCCGTCTTCAGCCCGGAGAAGGAAAAATCGCAGCCGGGCTTGCCCAGCATCGGGCGCGGCAGATCGAAGCGGGAGGGGTCGCCCTGCATCGCGATCCGTTCGATGGCGGGACCGCCGGGATAAGGCAGGCCCAGCAGCTTCGCCGTCTTGTCGAAGGCTTCCCCCACCGCATCATCGACCGAGCCGCCATACAGGTGATAGCGCCCGACTCCCGCCACGGCCAGAAGCTGGCAATGCCCGCCGGAGACGAGCAGCAGCAGGAAGGGAAAGGCCACGCCACCTGTCAGCCGCGCGGTCAGCGCATGGCCTTCCAGATGGTTGACCGCCAGGAAGGGAAGATGCCGGGCCAGCGCAATCGATTTCGCCATGGTGGCACCGACGATCACTCCACCGATCAGGCCGGGCCCGGCGGTCGCCGCCACCGCGTCGATATCCTGAAAGCCCAGCCCGGCATCCGCCAGCGCCTTTTCGATCAGGCCAGGCAGATGGGTCAGATGGCCGCGCGCCGCGATTTCCGGCACGACCCCGCCATAGACGCGGTGATCCTCGATCTGCGACAGCACGACATTGGACAGAATCCGCCGCTCGCCATCCACGATGGCGGCCGCTGTTTCGTCGCAGGAGGTTTCGATACCAAGCACACGCATGGGCACGCATATAGCCTTTCGCCCGCCGGATCGCAAAGCCTGGAGCCTCAGAACACAGTACATCTTTCGCGCGTCGGCAATATGGGGTACCCCTTTCCCATCATGACGAAGCTTGATCGGCCCTTGCGCATCGGAACCCGCGGTTCGCCGCTCGCTCTCGCCCAGGCACGCGAGACGCAGCAGCGGCTTGCCATCGCCCATCCCGGCCTGGAGACGGAGCTGGTGGTCATCAAGACCACGGGCGACCAGATTCTGGATCGACGCCTGTCGGAAATCGGCGGCAAGGGCCTGTTCACCAAGGAGCTGGACGCAGCCCTGGCCGATGGGCGCATCGACTGCGCCGTGCATTCCATGAAGGATCTGGAAACCGCCCTGCCGGACGGGACGGTGATCGCCGCCCATCTGGAGCGGGAGGACCCGCGCGATGCCTATATCGGGCGCGATGGCATCGCGTTGGCCGATCTGCCCCCGGGCGCGGTGGTGGGTACGGCATCCATGCGCAGACAGGCGCAGATCCTGTCGCGGCGGCCCGACCTGACCGTGATCCCCTTCCGGGGCAATGTGAATACCCGCCTGGCCAAGCTCGCGGCGGGCGAAGCGCAAGCAACCCTGCTGGCCATGGCCGGGCTACGGCGGCTTGGCATGCAGCAGCATGTGACCCAGGCGTTGGCGCCGGAAGACATGCTGCCGGCGGTGTCGCAGGGCGCCATCGGCATCCAGGCCCGCGCGGATGACGGGGCGGTGCTGGCGCTGCTGGGTCCGCTCGACCATGCCGAAACCCGCATCCGGGTGACGGCGGAACGGGCCATGCTTGCCATGCTGGACGGGTCGTGCCGCACCCCCATCGCCGGGTTGGCGGAATTCCAGCCGGATGGCGCGCTGCGCCTGCGGGCTATGATTGCCCGGCCGGACGGGACCGGGCGGCTGGATTGGGAAGGCTTCGGTGCACCCGCGGACGCCCAGGCCCTGGGCCGGCAGGCGGGCGAGGCGTTGAAGGCCCGCGCCGGCGAGGATTTCTTCACGTGACGGCCGGGCCGGGCCTCGTGCTCGTCACCCGCCCGCAGGGCCGGGTGGAAGCCACGGCCGAATGCCTGCGCGATCTCGGCCATGCTCCGCTGCTCGACCCCATGCTGGGGCTAGAGGAGATGCCGGCCGACATCGCCGCCCCGGATGCGCAGGCGATCCTGTTCACCTCCGCCCATGCGGTGGCGCTGTGGGTCAAGCGCAACGGGCGCCGTGATCTGCCGGCCTGGGCCGTCGGAGATCGCACCGGGGAGGCCGCCCGCGAGGCCGGTTTCGCGTCCGTGGAAGCCGGTGATGGATTCGCGGAGACCCTGGCCGATCGGCTGATGGTGGAAATCGACCCGGCCGCCGGCCCCCTCCTCTGGCCAAGCGGGGAGGATATCGCGGTTGATCTGGCGGCAAGCCTGGGCGAGGTCGGAATCACGGTGGACCGGCGCGTGCTCTATCGTAGTCTGCCCTCCTCCGATCTGAAGCCGGAAACGCGTGCGGAGCTGGCGGCGGGCCGGATCGCGGCTGCCCTGTTCTATTCGCCCAAGACGGCCCGCGTCTTCGCCAGCCACGTCGCGCGCGCTGGGCTTGCCGATCACCTCGCCGGCATCCGCGCCCTGTGCCTGTCGCAGGCGGTGGCTGACGGGCTGGTGGGACTGCCCTTTCGCAGCTTGGAGGTTGCATCGGAGCCATCGGAAGAGGCACTCTTGGCCCTGCTGGGCGAGCCACAACGACAAGGTCAGACGGAAGACGTGATGCACGATCCCGATAGCGCGACGCCAAACACGACCCCCACCCTGTCGGCCGAGACGGTGATCGACCGGTTCGGCGGCCTGCGCCCGATGGCGTCCAGGCTGGGGGTCGCGGTGTCGACCATCCAGGGCTGGAAGCAGCGCGGCCATATTCCCGAAAACCGCTGGGCGGAGGTGGAGGCGGCGGCGCGCGCCCATGGCATAGACCTGTCCGCCGAGGCGAAGCCCATCGCCCCGTTGGAAGGCGAAGTGCTGCCGCCGGAGCCGGAAACCGACGCCGCACTGGCGGACGACAAGCCCGTAGAGGTCGAGGCGGATGCCGGGGCCAAAGCCCCGCCGGACGACACGCCGCCGCCTGAATCACAGCCACAGCCGCAGCCCTCGAAGTCGGCCGAAGCGAACGACAAGCCCGAAGACGGAGCGAAGGCCACGTCCCATCCGGCTTCTGCTCCCGTTCCCGCCCGCGCCCCCTCGGGCCGGGCGCCGGCATGGGCCGCGCTGGCACTGGGGCTGGTCGCGCTGGCTGGTGCCGTAACGCGACCGGTCTGGGCGCCGCATGTCGACCCGCTGCTGCCGGGCTATCAGCCCGCCCCCGCCCTGCAGGTGCAGGCCCCGGCGAGTGATCCGGCGCTGCTGGCCGCACTGGAGGCGAGGCTTGCCAGGCTGGAACAGGCTCCCGCCCAACCCGTCATCGATACCGGCCCGCTGGACAGTCGGATCGTGGGTGTGGAGGCGGCCCTGGCCGATCTGTCCGCTCGGCTGGATGGAGTGGCGGCCCGGCCGGCGACGGATATCGATCCGCAGATGGTCGCAGCCCTGAAAACGGCAATGGACGCCCTGCGGCAGGAATTCGACGCGCTGCGGGCCGAGACCCAGGCGATCCTTCCGCGCCTGACCGGTCTGGATGATCGCACCGCCGCCGTGGAAACCGGGCTTGGCACCGCCACCGCAGGCATGGCCACGCTGCGGCAGGACATGCAGACCAGCCTGACGGAGATGGGGAAGCGGCTGGACCGCATCGCCGATTCCGGTGGACGGGCCGCAGCCCTGGCGCTGGCGATCGGCGATCTGGACCGGGCCATGGAAAGCGGCACCCAGCCGCAGGACGCGGTGCAGCAACTGCGCCTGCTGGCGGGCAAGGATGCGGAAGTGGCCGACGTGCTGACCCGGATCGAGCCTCTGCTGGCGGCGCCCGTCCCTGGCATCGCGGAACTGCGCCGACGCTTCGCCGCCATCGCGCCCGACCTGCAGGCGCCGGTGGTTGATACCGGCACGACCGGGCTGGTGGATGACGTGCTGAAGAATCTGATGTCCGTCGTCTCCGTCCGGCGGGTAGGCGATGCGGCGGAGCTTCCGGCGGCCGCGCGGGCCGAAGCGGCGCTGGCAGACGGCGATCTGGCCGGGGCGGTCGCCGCCCTGGACGGGATGGACGAGCCGGCCGCGAGCTGGATCGCCCAGGCCAGGACGCGCCTGAGCCTGGATGCGCTGCGGCAGGAGCTGCGCCGCCTGTCGCTCGCCCGGTTGGGAACGGTGGGGGAGGCACAGCCATGATCCGCATGCTCTGGCTTTTCGCCAAGATCGCCCTGATCGTGGCAGCGGCGGTCTGGCTGGCCGACCATCCGGGCAGCGTGCATATCGACTGGCAGGGCTGGGTGGTGGATATGCCGCTCGGCATCCTGGCACTGGGTGTGTTGGTCTTTTCCATCGTGCTGGCACTGCTCTGGCGGGGGTGGAGCCTGCTGCGTCACTCCCCGGAAAGCATTGGCGGGCTGCGCCGGGCGCGCCGCCATCGCAAAGGTCTGGAAGCCCTGACCCAGGGGCTGGTCGCGGTCGCCGCAGGCGATGTGCGCGAGGCAGAGAAGCTCGCCCGGCGCGCCGATCTGCTGCTGGACGAGCCCCTGCTCTCCTCGCTCCTGCTGGTGCAGGCAACCCAGCTGGGTGGGGAGGAGACGCAGGCCCGCAAGCGGTTTGAGGCGTTGCGGGAGCGCCCGGCCACCGCCTTTCTGGGCGTACGCGGCCTGCTCGGCCTTGCCATCCGGCGCGGCGACTGGGCGGAGGCGGAAACCCTGGCGGAGGAGGCCTATCGCCTGCGCCCCGATTCCGCGATGGTGATCCGCGAGCTGTATGAAATCCGCCGCGCCAGGGGCGATACGAAGCGCGCCCTGACGGCGCTGGACAAGGCGATCTCCATCGGCGTGATGGACAAGGCGCGCGGCGCCAAGGAAAAGGCCTTCCTGCTGATGGCGGAAGCGCAGCGGCTGGAACAGGAAGGCGACCTGAAGGGCGCGCTGAAATGCGCCGAAGGCGCGCGGCACAACGATCCCGACCTCGTCTCGGCCGCCGCCGAATCCGCCCGGCTGATGGGCCTGCTCGACAAGCGCAGGGCGGCGGAAAAGCTGGTGGAGGATAGCTGGCCCAAAATGGCCTCGCCCATGCTGGCGCGCGCCTATTACGGCCTGGCGCAGGATGGCGCGACCAGCCTGACCCAGGTCAAGCGCTTCGAACATCTCCTCTCGCTCAACCCCGACCATCCCGAAAGCCATGTGGCCCTGGCGGAGGTGGCGCTGAAGGCCGATCTGTGGGGCGAGGCACGCAAGCATCTGGGCATCGCCGCCGGCGACGTGCCCGATGCCCGGGTCTGCCGCCTGATGGCGGAGCTGGAGGAGGCGGAGCATGGCGACACCCAGGCTGCCCGCGACTGGTTGGCCCGCGCGGCGGCCTTCGCGGTGGATGTGGAGCCGGCCTGAAGACTTCCTGCGCGTCGATGCGATCCGGGCTTGCGAGGCGCCGCAGGCTTCGCTATAGGAACGCCCGCCCGTTCGTGGCCGTGCCGAAGTAGCTCAGAGGTAGAGCAACTGATTCGTAATCAGTAGGTCGGGAGTTCGATTCTCCCCTTCGGCACCAGACTTTCCAAGCACTTAGCGAAATTCACGAACCCGAGCGGCCCGATTGGGGAAGCGCTGGGGAAGCAAGCGGCGCAAACTCGCTTCCCTGCCGATTTTGATCGACGCCCCTATAGAGATTCGGTGCGGATAGGTTCCGCCAGGCCGCAACACGTTTTTGCCCGGCCCCGTCAACGGCTATAGCCCGTTAACGCTGCCGCCTATGGACCCGTTAACGTAACGGGCCTAAGCGTCTATGTGAACGCATTGCGCCGCTCGACTCCATCCCGTAACGGGATCGTATACGCTGTTCCCTAACGGGCCTCGGGCTCCACATCGCGCCAATCGGCGCTGGACCTATGGATACCCCTTATGGGACTTTTGCGCCTATCGACTCATCGTGCCCCTTAGGGCTCGTATATGGAGTATGGAGCGTTCGTGTGCCGCGCTATTCCCATTACCTATATTTGATGCAGGCCTATGACCGGCTGGGCGAACACCTCTACGGCTCGTTATGGACGGGCAATGAGTTCGACGCCTTCGCGTCCGATACGCCTGATGAATTGCATGCCAAGCGGAAGCCCCTTGAAACCCGGCTGGCTGCTATTGCCGATGAGTTGGAAGCCTGTCGCAAATGCATAGCGTCCTCGACTTCAAGTGCTGTGGTCGAGGACGAACAGCGAAGGCAGACCGCCCTCTTCGAAGAACGGACAACGGTCCAGATTGCGCTCTCTGATGAACTGCCGCGTCTCGATGATCGGTTCATTGAAAACCATAAGGCCCGTGAGCGGAGGGAATTTGTCAAAGGCGCTCTTATCCGGGCCTTTGTCGCCGGGGAACTGCATCCGTCACTGGATGGCGGGATGTTGTTGGAAATGGATAAGTGGAAAGACCCGCTCGACTACCGACTGTGGTTCGGGCTTTCCCTTGCAACGTTGTCCCCGAGAGTTCGACACGGCAGGCGCGCTTCGGTCCTGATACACGTGGATGAGTTTGAACGCTTGCTATTAGGGCAAAAGCCGTTGCATGAAGCCGATGCGCCCGAAACAAGGGCGAAGCGTTCCTTCATAGAATGGTTCCGCTCTCAAATTCCAATAGGGCGCCAGCCAAAGCAGTTCTTCGAAGGGCAAGCCCGCGAGCGGTTTGGTGTGAGCCTGCATGCCTTCCGGCAAATCTGGGCCATGGAAGCGCCTGCCGAATGGCAACAGAAGGGACGCATAAAAGGCCGAAAAACAGACAGGCAATAAAATTCGGGCTGTTTGATTTCTGTGCATCGGGCCTACTTCATTGAAAAATAATGTATTTTTCTTCAAGGGTGCTGTTTGTTTTCCCTGTTCATTTCTTTTCTAACAGACCGTCTATTACGGTCGATGAGAAATCGCCAGCTTCAGCCCCATGAGACGGCGCAATCGAGCGCGGTTGAAATGGAACAGGAGACAGAGACGATGGATTTGGCTCAAACGGCAATCGGCCCCCAAGACCCCATGCACCTGCACCGGCTGATGAGCGAACAGGACGCGGCGGAGGTCCTGGGCTACACGGTGCGGGCCTTGCAGAATTGGCGGGTGCGCGGCGGCGGGCCGCGCTTTGTGCGGGTATCTGCCCGCTCCATCCGCTATCGCCTCTTGGATTTGATCCGTTGGGCGGATGAGCGGACTTACGGCCACACCTCCGAATACTGAGCCGGGAGCGCACACCATGCAGCCCTCCCAGCCATTCACAAGTTTTGCCCCGGCCAGGCTGGCCGCATGGTCGGGGATTTTGGGGGCGGATGCCCGGTTTCTCCCTTGCGGGCCTCACCGCCCGCAAGGTGCCAGCCAGTTTCCCTCTCAGGGGGCGGGTAGAAACCCGCCCCCAACTCCTTTGGGGCGCAATGCGCCCCCAAAACCAAAGCGGCCCCGGCGCGGAGCGCACGGAACAACCGGCATCAAGAGGGGGGTCTTTGTAACACCCCCCTCTACGCTTACACTGGCGTAATGGAGCGCGGAACGTGTTCGAATTGTTCTATGCCGGGTTCGATACGATAGACATCGCGATTGCCGGGGCCTTGCCCAAGGATGCGCTCGCCAGGCTGAAGGCCGCGCGGGAGCAGGCCCAGGAAACCCAGGAAGAAGCACTTGTGAACATCGGGCCGGGCGAAGTGCAAATGCATGTTTCCGGGCATGGGATGCGGGGCGGCTATGCCTTCCTCTGCGATACAGGGCCACTGGGTGCGAAATGGATGGTGAAGGAGAATACCGACCCCAGGCAATGGAACCTCTTCGTCTCGCCTCGCGCTCAGGCCCTGCTGGCCTATGGCTATGCGCAGACATGGGAACTCATCCTTGCCGATCTTGCCGCGATGGGTGGCACGGTCACGGATATCAGCTTGAACCGCGTCGATTTCGCGATGGATTTCCGCACCAAGGGGTTTGAGCTTCGTCAGGATTGCGTCGTGGCGCATACCCGCACCAAGGTTGCGCCCTATTGGGGCAAGCGCCCGGCGGAAACAGATATGGAAGACCGCAATCAACCCTCCGCCGTGATGCGGGGCCGCAGGCTGGAATCGCTCACCATCGGCAAGCAGCCGGGGCGGCAAATCATCCTCTATGACAAGCGCCGCGAGGCCGTCGAAAAGCAAAAACCCTTCTGGTTCAAAACCTGGGGCGTGGATCGCGACGACCCGACCCTAGAGGTCTGGCGCATTGAGGTGCGGGCCGGAAAGAAGGAGTTGAAGGACAAGTACCAAATCCGCAGCCTGGACGACTTTGAAGACAGCATCGGCGATGTGATCGTGAACGCCTTGCAGGAGGTGCGATACCTCGCCCACCAGCAGACGGACGGCAATGTCATCCGTCAGGAACTGCACCCCATCTGGGCCAAGGCGCAAGAGGAGGCGGCGGGGAATCTGCTGGCCCTGCGGTCGGGCCTGACGCCCGATCAAGTCAAGGAAATTGAAAGGGGGCAAGCAGTCGAAACCTACAGCAAGCTTGCCCACTCCAACGCCATCGGCCTTGCCGTGGCGCTGGGTTTATCGGACGCGGAAATCATGAAGGGCCTCTTCGCCCACATCGCACCCTTCCTGGAACCCAAAGCCGCCCGCGATTTCGAGCGGATGAAGGAGACGATTGAAAGGGTGCGAGGAAAATTGGTGTTTCAGGAACAAATCGCTTCACTTCCATAGTCACCCTTTATGCTCACCTAACAGCCCGACTGACAGATATAGCGCGGACGCCCCCGATGACAGCTCTGGCCCATAATTTCCAAGTAACCGGCTGTCCTGACGATTCACCGAAAGCAAACTTTGGTGAATAAAGCTTTACCCTCCATTTGAAATATACCGTCATGATTAATCCACCATTGTGCGCGTCCGAAGATATGTTGGCTTGCAGATATGCGAGAACAAACTTTAGGGAGCCCGGGATTAGCTAGCGTGAACTCATAATCAGATTGGCGTACACCGTCGCACATGCTCTTGGTGGTCGCCAAAAAAGTCGCCCGGTCACTCGATAATCCGACCTTGCTGCGTGGCGTTCGCGGGCGTCTCCGCTCCTTCAAATATACTGAAGTTTGGAAAAATCCCCCTGTCGAGGAGATTTGACGCACGCGGTTGCAAGAAAGCCAAAAAAAGGAATAAAAACGCGAGCCAAGACCAAGTCGCGATTTTATTCAAGATTTTGACAGGAAGCCAATCTATAAGAACCAATTTTCTGCGGACTAGCTTGTCGCAAAATTTCACACCAGAAACAAATACTGTAAGCTGAGCCACGAGTGGCGCTAACCACCCTGCTTTGTGCGCTATTTGTGACGAGTACTGCCAAATCAGCAAATTCGCGACGGCCACTATAACTGAAAAAATGAATACCGAACCAACGAATTGCAGCTTTTCGTTTAGTATCTCGCGCGCAACACTCCGGGACCGCTCGTCTCTCTCAAATTTTTGGAGCTTTGACCTGACATCAGCAAGCTCCACATCAACAGAGAACTTCGCCACCTCAGCGCGCTCTTTCCCGGCTAGAACTGCTGCAAGTTGCGCTGAGCTTTCTCCCTGGACCGTCTCTAAACGACTGAGACCTTGCCTTCTTTCACTCTCCATCAACTCCTGCACACGAACAAGATGCGCCTTAGCTTCATCGGCTTCGCGTGTTTTTTCTGCAAGATGCTCAACTATCGCGTCCCTTATCAGGGCAACTTCACCGTTCGCATCTTGGTTTTCACTCAGCTTGGTGCGAAGCACCTTATTACCTAAGATGGTGAGTATCGTTTCCTCTCTCAGCTCATCGACATTTTCGTACATCGACAACGCGCCCAGAATTTTCTGGGTTGCTTTTTCATCCTCAATGTCAAACTGTTCAAATAGGAATGGCATTTGCATCAAGGCAAGAATAGTCTTCTCAAGGCTCTCGTCAGACGGTATAATTACTTGAAGAGCCTGCAAAAGAGATGCAGGGTGAACAAGTAATGGAATTCCTGATCCACGCCTTTTGTGATTATCAAAAGCTATAAATCCAAAATCTATTGTAACACCAAGCCACTCGGCATCGAAAACTGTATCATTAACTTGAGGTCGTTTGTCCCATATGAAATGCCATAGAACCATGTCGTGCCATATCTGTTCATAGGATTTTTCTCGCTTCCCGCTTCCAATCTTCCTGGCATAGAACGATTTCTGATCTATAGCATCATCAATTGTAGATTGATCAAAAGCATATTTTTTATCTTGGCCATTTAGAATATTTACACGGTATTCGTTCAATAATGTTTTGATATCGTTGAAATACGGGTCAAAATATTCTTTAGCCGATATCTTATATTTGCTTTCTCGTGCCTTTAGCAGGAACGCCTCGATTACTCCTGAAACATTCGATTTTATTCCAGCGGAAACTACACTAGATGTTGGTCTGATTTGCTCAGCTATGCCCTGATAATAAGTGATTGATCTATGAAATTCTTCAATTGTTGAGGGCAACACGTACATATCGACGGAAAACGGCTTGGGTATCCGAGCAATCAGGCCCAGAAGCATCGATACCGCCTCATTCGAGGGGTTGGAGTGGAGTTTGAACAAGGAGAATAGAAAATTGGTATCTAACACGAGCCTGAGCCGCCTATTTTGGCCGGGTTTTGCAAACGCCTTCTCAGTCACATGTCCAGGAAGGCTAACGGCAGACTGAAAGAAATAGCTATTGAGAAGCCTTAAGATATATCTGCGGCAATCCTTATCATTCTTGTCCAAAGCAGCAAAAATCATGGCCTCAAGCAGAATTTTACGGTCTTCTGTAATCTTTCCAAGAAAATCAGAAATAAAGACGTTATTCATAACATTAGTATTAGCGCCTGTCATCAATTCATAAGCCCTAGCACCAAATTCTCTAATAAATTTAACAATAAACTCTTTATGAAATTCGTTCCAAATCTTATCTTCCCACCCCAAATCGGTAGAGACTCCTGCATGACGAGCTGCTTTTAGTACTTTCGCTCTTACATTACTCTCAACAGCCTCAGCTCCCGCAATGGAATCTTCGAGATTCTGCACCTCAATTTCAGACAATTTAAACCTATCGTTTCCAACCGGCAGTATAGAGTTGGAAGCTAAAAGCTCGTTTATCGCCGCTTCAGCTTGCTCACGAGTTAATTTTTCGAGGCCAAGGTTCCCACGCTCATTCATTATCATGGTTATGTCGGCAGGCTCTCCGATCATCCAGATTAGAAACCGTACAGCTTTGCGGATTGCGGAATTGACCCAGCCACTTTCATTCAGTTCGATATGGTGAACGAGCGCAACAATATCCGGACCGACTTGTCGACGAGAATTCATCAGTGCCTCCATCATTACTAAAATGGTGTAATAAACTTTGCCGAAGCCGTCGAAAATTTCCGCCGTTCCACGGAATATATACAACCTATTTACGATCAGCTACCTACCCCCGACCATCTTTCTATCATAACGTGAGTCCTTGGGGGTTGATAGTGCTTCGTTTCGGTCTGGGCAAGGGCGCAGGGCCTCAGCCATTGGATTGCTCGAACGTCCGACGTTACCAGCCCCCCCAAAGGTTCCCTTGGCCTGATGTAGAGTCTGCCCGTTCTAAAGGAGCAGACGAGATGAAGAAACGCTTGACGAGCGCACCAGCATCTCCGTCGCCGCCCGTCGTATTGGCGCGGCGGAATCTAGGCGCCCCTGCGCCCCCACCCAACCTTCATCCCCAAAACCTCTGTTGCCGCACGCAATGGCGCGTCGGCAAGATGGGCATAGCGGTGGGTGGTTTGGGGCTGGGTGCGGCCCAGCAAGCGCCCGACGATGGGAGGCTGACGCCCTGCGAGACAAGATATGAGGCGTAGGTGTGCCGATAGTCATGGATACGCAACCCTTCAAGCCCCGCTTCCTTGCACAGTTTCGCCCAAAAGCGCTTCGGTCCCCGCAACGGCTTGCTACCCGCGCCTTACTCCCCCGCCCCATCCATGAACAGCCGCACCAGATCGGTGTTGATGTAGTAGTTGTGCTTGCCTGCCGTGTGTTTCAGCACGAAGCCCGCCTTCGCCAGCGTGTCGAGGTGTTTGGCGGCGGTTTGGCGGGTAACGCCCAAATCCTGGACCACATAGTCGATGCGGGTATAGGGGTGCCGGAAGAGGTTGTTCAAAAGGTCTTGCGAATAGAGCTTCGGCAACTCGTCGCGCATGCGCTTCTTTACGTCGGCCATTTGCTGGCGGATGCCATCCACCAGGGCCAGCGTGGCCTTGGCCGTCTCCGCCACCGCATGCAGGATATACAGCACCCATTCTTCCCAAGCATCGGGCGCGCCGTTCGTGTCGCGCACGGCCTGTAGCAGGCGGTAGTACTCCCCCTTCGTGCGGGTGATGTGGCGGCTGAGATAGAGGATCGGGATTTCCAGAAGCCCCGTCCGGCTAAGATAGAGCACATTCAAAATACGCCCGATGCGTCCATTGCCATCCGGGAAGGGGTGGATGCTCTCGAACTGGTGATGGATCAGTGCCATCTTGATAAGCGGGTCTAGGGTGCAGGCGTCATCATCGTTGATGAAGCGTTCCAGCGCCGCCATCAGGGCCAAAATCTCTACCCCGTCCTGTGGCGGCACATAGACTAAGTCGCCCGTGTGATCGTTCTTGAGCGCGGTGCCGGGCGTGCGGCGGAATCCATCCTCCCGCTCCTTCAGCAGCCGGAACATCTCCACCAGCATATTGTTGCTGATGATGCCGTCTGCGGCGCGCATCCGGTTGAAACCCAGCTTCACGGCATCACGATAGCGCGCCACCTCTTTCGCGGCGGGTGAACCCGGTGCTTCGGGGAAGAGGTCGGCCTGGAACAGTTCATCCTGGGTGGTGACGATATTCTCGATTTCCGAAGACGCCTTGGCCTCCTGCAAGGCCAGCGTGTCGATTAATATGCCCTGGTTGGGAATGGCCGTTGCGCGACCCTTCAACTCCGCCAGGGCACGGTTGGCCGTGGCAAGCGCCTTCAACACGGCAACCGTTTCCAGGTCGACCGCAGGCGGGAGCGGGGGGAGTTTATACGTGGATTTTAACATGAGCGCCTTAACGTGTAAAAAAAATCGAGAAAATCTAACATGAGAGAGGTGGCGTGTACAGAAACCGTAGATTCGCTAACACGTCGTCCCTATCGCTTGCGGGGGCGAGAGGTGCTTTTGCCGAACGCTTCCGTAGCCGCCCTTAACGGCGCATCCGCAAGATGGGCGTAGCGGTGCGTGGTCTGGGCTTGGGTATGGCCCAGCAAGCGCCCGACGATGGGCAGGCTTACGCCCTGGGAGACAAGATGCGAGGCGTAGGTATGCCGAAGATCATGGATGCGCAGGCCTTCCAAGCCCGCTTCCTTGCAAAGGTTTGCCCAGAAGCGTTTCGGTTCCTGTAGCGGCTTGCCCGGTGCATCGCCCGGAATGACGAAAGGATTGGCCGGGTCGGTGTGGGTTCGCCATTCCGTCAGCAATTCATGAGCGGCGCTGGATAGCGGCACATGCTCGGCGCGCTTCTGCTTCGTGTGCGCGCTGGGTTTGGTCCAGACGGCGCGGTCAAGGTCGAACTGGTCCCAGGTCGCGCTCAGCACTTCACCCCGCCTTGCGCCTGTCAGGATCAAAAGCTTGATGGCGATGGCGGAGCGGTCCCAGCCATGACCGTCCAGCGCCTCGAACAGGCGGTGGAGCTCTTCATCATTTAGCCAGCGTTGGCGCTTCTCTTCCTGGAATTTGGGGATGCCGCGCACGGGGTTGTCGTCGCGCCACTGCCAAGCCTGGGCGAGGGAGAACATCTTCGACAGCAAGGCCAGCACGCGATTGGCCTGATAGGGCGTGCGCTTCAAAGACAGGTGCAGTCGCTCCACATCGCGGCGCGCAATCTCCGCCACCTTCAAACGGCCCATGGCGGGAAGGATGAGATTGGTCAGCATGGCCTGATCCGCCGCGATGGATCGCGCCCGCTTATTGGGCAGGGCATGACGTTCCAGATAATCCGCCGCGAGGTCGCTTACGGTCGGTGCCTCGCGGTCCATGCGCCGCTCGCCGGAAGGGTCCTGGCCGCGCTCCACATCAGCCAGCACCTTGCGCGCTTCCCGCCGCGCTTCTTCCGGTGTCATTACCCCACAAGGCGCAATGGTGAAGCTGCGATTGCGCCCGCCATGGCGATAGCGCAGCACGAAGCTCTTCGCGCCCGATGGTTTGATGCGCAACCCGAAGCGTGGAAGCTCGCTATCAAAGACAATCCGGTCCTTGCCGTCGGCTTCCAGGCTATCGACGAAACGCTTGGTCAGTTTCGGCATAGTTGCCTCTTTCAATGGGGCGCGCTTCCCCGCCTGCTTCCCTGGATTTCGAATTGGTCAAAAAGCACCCAACCCACTGACTGAACCATCTGGGGAAGCATGGGGGAAGCACCAGAAGGCGAAATGCAGCGTATCACGAAGAACATGCAGCGTGATAAGCGTTTATAAATATCGTTCTAAAACAATTATATATGCCGAATCAGCGGATTCTGGCGAAATCCAGAGAAATGGCCGGGAGATGATTCGTAATCAGTAGGTCGGGAGTTCGATTCTCCCCTTCGGCACCAGATTTTCCTCGCCAGTGACCGGTTTGCGCTCCACCTGTCCTTCGCCGTCCCTTTGGGATGGGGCACCCGATGGTTTCGGGCATCCAGAGATGATCCTGGAACCGGGCCGGCCGTCCTACCCGGCGCTGGCGGCAGCGCCAGTTCGCTCGTACTAGCCCAAAGGGTTCGACTAAAGCGACAACGCGCCGAGCATTTCCAAAGGCTTATATCTGACGCTGGAATATGACCGGCTGAATAGGCCATTCGATCCTCTCAAGTGTAACTGCTACAGGCAAGTCCGCTTCCGGGTCGCAGTGAATGAACTGCTCCTATTCGACTTGACCCAAGCAGTGGTATCATTTCTAGCATATCATTTATAGTATTGCTGGAGGGGGCGACGCCAGTGAACATCGAAGACTATGAGCGGAAAGGGCAGGCTGAGTATGCGGGTAACGTCCAGCTTCAGCGCATCGCGATAGCGCGCAACCTCCTTTGCAGCCGCTGATCCCGCCCCTTCAGGGAATAATTCCGCCTGGAACAATTCATCCTGCGTGGTGACGATATTCTCGATTTCCGAAGACGCCTTGGCTTCCTGCAAGGCCAGCGTGTCGATCAGGACGCCCTGATTGGGAATAGCCGTCGCGCGGCCCTTCAACTCCGCCAAAGCACGGTTGGCCGTCGCAAGCGCCTTCAGCACCGCGACGGTTTCAAGATCGACCACGGGCGGCAAAGCGGGAAGCGTAGGGAGCGTGCAGGCCGCGTTTAACAGAAGCACCCGAACGTGTTAAATAAATCGCAGAAAATTAACATGAGCAAGGCGGTGCGTACAGAAACCGCACATCCAGCCAACATGCCCCCTCTCTTGCGGGAAGGATCGGCGCGTTTGCCAAAGCCGTCCGACGCGGCGCATCGGGGGCGTAGCGATGCATGCTCCGGGGCTGGATGTGACCCAGCAAGCGCCCGACCATGGGCAGGCCTCCTGCAAGCCCGCTTCCCGGTACAACTTCGCCCGGAAGCCGATCAGCCCCGTAACGCCCTCAACTGTACCATGTTCCCCTGCCCGCCCCCGTGTTGCGGCACGAAGCCCACCGTCGCCAGCGCGCCGGGACGGTGCGCGTCATCCAAAACATGATATGACAGTGACATGAGGCACAGCATCGATGAATTGACCGCCTTCGTAGCCGTGGTGGAGTTGAACAGCTTCTCCGCTGCCGCCCAAAAGCTGCATATCACCCAGCCAGCTTTGTCCCGGCGGATCGCCAATATCGAAGACGAAGTGGGCGAGACGCTCCTGGTCAGGAGCAAGAAGAAGATCGAGCCGACACGCATCGGCGCGCGCTTCTACCGGGTGGCCAAACGCCTCGTGATCGAATTCCAAAGTGCCGCGGCAGAACTGCGCACGATCAAGGAAGACGATACCGGCCAGGTTTCAATGTCCATCAACATGACCTGGTGCAGCGTGGTCATGCCTGTCATCGTGGATCGGTTCCGCAGCCTGTATCCCAACTACACGCTGAACATCCATGAAGGATCAAGCCCGTTCGCGGTCAAGAAGGTGTATGACGGGGAAGTGGATCTGGGCGTCACGCATAAGCCCAAGCGCCTCTACGGCGTCGATTTCGAACCGATGCTGAGCGAGGAATTCGTCGTCGCCTGCCACCGGGACCATCCGCTCGCCGCGCTGGAACGGATTCCGGCGACCGAGCTGAAGAAGCATGTCTGGATGCGGCTGCTGCGCGACGAGCTGTTCTCTTCCCTCGACTGGATCGAATTCGAAGGCGCCGCGAATTTCCCCGAGACCCTGGTGAACGCCAATCACTACGCCACCATATTGCGTCTGGTGGAGCATGACCTGGGAGCGACCATCCTGCCGCGCATGGCCATTCGCCAGTTCGAAGGCCGGAACATCGTGCTGCGCCCGCTGGCCGAGCCGATGATCCGCCGCACGGTAGGGCTTCTGACCAAGCAGAAGCGCGAACTGTCCCCCGCCGGTGAGAAGCTGAGCGGCATCGTGCGCGACGTCTTCGCGGAATATCAGGCGAGCACTGCGACGATCATCTCTTGAGGATGGTCCGGGCGATCAGCTCCGCCGCCGGGGGGATCATCCGGGCATTTTCATGGGCGACATCCGGCACACTCTGCCAGCGCCAGCCGAAGGGCACGCCCAGCTGCACCGCCTTCTGGCGCGCCGCTTCGAAATAGGATTGGCTGCGCCCGACGCGATGCAAGCCCTGCCCCACATACCCGTCCGGCCACCAGGGCGGATAGGGACCCGTCCGATCCCGATCGCCGACCAGAATGGTCACCGGCTTTTCCAGCAATCGCCCGAGGCTCTCCGGTGACAGTCCGCTGCCCAGCAGGCCGAAGGGCAGTTCGGCGCTCAAATCCGGCATGGTATACCAGCCCGCATTGGCAAAAACCGCAAGGCTGACACGGTCATCCGGTGTGAAGGTCATATAGCGATGGGCGAAGGCTGCCCCGGCGGAATGGCCATAGAGGATGAATTGCCGCTGATTTCTGCCCAATGCTCCATTCACCGTTTCAAACAGCCGGTCCAATATGGCCCCATGGCTTTCGGACCAGTCCCTGCGCCGATAGGGCGGCTGTGGCGTCCAGAGATTGCCATAGGCGTAATCCGGATCGGGGAAATATTGCAGCGCGAATTCAGGCACCACCACGAAGAAACCGTATCTCTCCGCCTGAACGCTCCAATTATCCCGCGATGCCCGGGCCGCACGGCTGGTGCCGTGCAATACGATGACCATGGGCCGATCCGCGCCCAGATCCCCCGGCAGGTGATACCAGGCCGGGATATGCGAAACGGCATGGCCCGGCGGAATCGGCAGCTCGAACCGCCCGCTTCCAGTGCTCAACAGCATCGGTCTTGTCCTACGGCCAGAAGGGCAGAAGCTGGTTCAGCAGGCCGGACGGATATTCCAGGTTCAGCTGCCGCGCGATCAGATAGAGGATCAGGCTGAACCCGGCACCGGACAGAACCGCCCAATGCGCCCGCACCCGCGCCTTCCAGACCAGGAAGACCGCGATGAACACGCCCGCGCCCACCAGAAAGCCGAACAGGCCCGCACTGGCCAGGAAAGCCGCCAACACCGCCACGTAATGCTCGCCCGAGACACGGGTCCCGTCCGGCTCCAGCGTCCCTTCCTCATCGAAATGGCAGGATGTCCGCGAACCCCGGAAAAGCTGGATACCGAGCGGCAGCATGAAGAGCAGCGAAGCCCCCGCCGCCACCAGTTGGAAAGCGCCGGTCAGATAGCTGTAGCTGAAACCATCGATCAGCACATAAGCCCCGAAGGCCGCCAGCAGCAGGAAGAACAGCTTCTGTGGACGGGTATCGGAATGAATGCGCGCCGCCTGTTGATCCGCGCGCTCCGGCAGGCGCCTGCGCAGCACGCTCAGCGCCGACAGGGCGATCAGCACGATCAGGGCGATCACGATAGGACGGGTGAACATCTCCAGGCCATAGATAGCCGAGGCCCGGTAGACATTGGCCTCGATCTGCGGCGCCAGCACGAAGCCGATCAGCAACGCCGGGCGCGACCAGCCGAACCGGCGCAGATAGATGCCCAGAAGCCCCAGGAGCAACAAGGCGATCAGATCGCTCCAGACCCGCGTCGCCTGGAAAGCGGCAAAAAAGATCAGGCCGATCATGAAAGGCGCGATCAGCAGATAGGGAATGGTCGTCATCCGGGCGATGTAACGCGCCAGAACCAGACAGATTCCCGCACCCAGGATATTGGCGAGCGCCAGCGACCAGACGATGGAATAGACGACATCGCCATTGTCCTGGATCATCGATAGGCCGGGCTGAATGCCGATCAGGATGAAGCCGCCCAGCAGGATGGCCATATTGCCCGAGCCGGGAATACCGAAGATCAGCGTCGGGATCAGCGCCCCGCCTTCCTTGGCGTTATTGGCCGATTCCGGCGCGATCACGCCGCGGACATCGCCCGTGCCATAGCGTTCGGGATGTTTCGTGGTCTGCACGGCATGGCCATAGGCGATCCAGTCGATCACCGATCCGCCGATGCCGGGCAGCGCCCCGCCCAGACAGCCGATGATCGCGCAGCGCAAGGAAAGCCAGAAGTTGTTCGTCCAGTCCCGCAGGCCAGCCAACCAACCCGCATTCAGCCGGCCGGCCTCCGCGATGGAGGTCTGCTGGCGGGCCAGCGCAACGATTTCCGGTACCGCGAACAATCCCAGCCCCACGATGATCATGGGGATTGGATCGATCAGATATTCCGTGCCGAAACTCAACCGCTCGACACCGGTGATCGGGGCCGCCCCAAAGGCCCCCAGCATCAGACCAAGCCCGCAGGAGGCGAGGCCCTTGAACGGGCTGGTGCCCGTCAACATGCCGACCATCGACAGGGCGAAGACCACCAGCATCAATTGCTCGGCAAAGCCGATCTTGCGCAGCAGCGGTTCCGCGAACACCAGGGCCACGGACAGCACGATGGCGCCAATTACCCCACCGAAGATGGACGAGACAAGGGCAGCGGAAATCGCGCGCGTGGCCTCTCCACGTTTCGACATCGGAAAGCCGTCAACGACGGTTGCCTGCGAGGCCGCTGTTCCCGGGATTCCCATCAGCACGGCCGGAAACGTGTCGGAGGTGGTGGTGACAGCCAACAAGCCGACCATCATCGCCAGGGCCGGGGCCGGGTCCATGCCATAGATAAAGGGCAGCAGCAGGGCGAGCCCCGCCGATCCGCCGAGCCCCGGCAGCACGCCCACGATCAGGCCGAGGACAACCCCGGCCGCCAGCATCATAAGATGCGTTCCATTGGCAACGATTGCCAGCGAGGAGATCAGCTGGTCCAGCACGATGAACACCTATGCGATGGGAGAGGTGAAAAACGGGAAGGGCCGGCAAAGCCGACCCATCCCAGGACGGGTGCCTATTTCAACGCCACCCCATGCGTCTTGCGCATATAGGCTTCGACCGCGTTCCGTTCGGTATCGCCGAAGCCGGCGATCCCGGCAAACGCTTCCACCATATCCTGGCCATAGACGAAGGACTGAACCTCCAGATCCTGTTCCATGCCGGCCAGATATTTCGCATCCTTCTCCAGCGTCTGGAACGCCGTCACATAGGCCGCAACGATATCATCGGGCGTGCCGGGCGGCAGCATGATCGACTTCGCCAGGTTGGTGCGCAGATAATGCATGACCTGATAGGTCTTGTATTCCGGGCCCGAGGGCGCCTTGTCGTTGACCGCCTCGTACAGTTCCTCGAAGGTCATCACATCCGGAACGCTGTCGATCCGTTTGGCCCTGCCTTGGCCGTCCACACCGCCCAGCACGAACAGGGGCGCGACCTTCTCCGGACCCTCCTTTTTCGCGATATCCAGATAGGCCGCCAGGGAATCGTTGTTGGCGCTGAGCGCCCCGGTCAGATAGGCGCGGCGCTGTTCGCTGGTGCTCATGCCAAACACGGCGCGATGCGGGATTTCCAGCATGTTCAGCGCCACCAGATCGCCCGTATCGAGCGATAGCGGGGCCTCCGCCCCCTTCAACAGACCCGCGTCGCGCAAGGCGATCACGCTATCCTTGGAACTGCCGCCCTTTACCCCGGTGCGATCAGGATTGCTGTAGAACACGCTGACACGCGGGAAACCGACCACCGGACGCATCTTGGCCGGATCGTATTTCACCGTGCTGGAACCGAAGACGAAAGGCACCCAGCTTGAAGTTGATCCCACCAGGATGTCCGTACCGTCCGTCCTGGCCGAGCCGACCCAGCCATTGACGCCGGTTACCGAACCACCGCCGGGCTTGTTCATGACGACGACATTGGGATTGCCCGGCAATGTCGCCTTCAGGAAAGGCTGCAAAAAGCGGGCGAGCGTATCGCTGCCGCCGCCTTCACCGAACGGCACCAGAATGGTCACGGTCTTGCCGTTCAGATCCAGCGCATGGGCCGACCCCGCCGCGGCGAAGGTCGCCAGCGCCAATGCCAGCGGCCGCAGATATTTCGAAAACATGATGTCTCCTCCCTGGTTGGTTTTGCGAAATCTTTGCTGGCAAACCAACCCATAACGCAAATCTATTTTTTCTATAGAAACATGCACACTGTGCATATTCGTTAAACCCGAAATGACCAGACCGGATATAGTGCAGACCCGCAAGGCAGTTCATTTCCCGGTCCGGGACAGTCTGCACGCGAGTTTCCGCGCCGAGCATCCCCCCCCCTCCCCCTGGAAAGCTGACCGGGCTACGCAACTCTGGCGCCCCTTACCCTTGGCAGGCAGAAGGCATTGCATTTCATTTACACTTTCTTGTATACAAAATTATCTATTGTGAATGCATGCTAGCCTTTTGCAGAGTGTCATACTCTGCCCATGCAAACCGGACCGAGGTGCTGCGATGAGCTTTCTGAGCGAAATCATGTCGGTGCTGCTGGACAGGCGCTTCGGTTCGCGGGCCGAGATCGGGCCGGATGGCCGTCCGCTTGCAGACATCTGCCGCGACCTGGTCAACTCGACCGGGGAAATATCGCTCGCCATCCAGGCCGACCAGCTTCTGGCAGGGTATGAAAGGCTGGACGATGCCGGTAAGCGTGGGTTCTTTGGCTTCCTGGCGCGGGAGATGGGGATCGACATCAATCGGGTGCAGGCCGCCCTCGACCAGTTGGGCCAGGGCGCAACGCGCGAAAGCTATGGCGCCTTCATGGCGGCGGCCGAACCGGCCCGGCAGGAACTGATCCGACGCATCAACCAGGCCCCGGACGCCACCGCCCGGCTGGTGCGGATGCGCCACGACCTGTTGCGCCTATCTGCGGATGACCCTGAGTTGCAGGCACTGGACATGGATTTTCGGCATCTGTTCGCCTCCTGGTTCAACCGCGGCTTCCTCGTTCTGCGCCGTATCAGTTGGCAAAGCCCGGCCCATATCCTGGAAAAGATCATCGCCTATGAAGCCGTGCACGCCATCGACAGCTGGGACGAGTTGCGGCGGCGTCTGGAACCGGCCGACCGGCGCTGCTTCGCCTTCTTCCATCCGGCCATGCCCAGCGAACCGCTGATCTTCGTCGAAGTGGCGTTGACGAAAGGCGTCCCCGGCTCCATCCAGGCCCTGCTCGCCGACAGCCGCGACCGGTTGCAGGCGGAGGAGACGGACAGCGCCGTCTTCTATTCCATTTCGAACTGTCAGGCGGGGCTGGCCGGCATCTCCTTCGGCAATTCGCTGATCAAGCAGGTGGCCGCTGACCTGTCCGTCGAACTGCCTAGCCTGAAGACCTTTGTCACCCTGTCGCCCATTCCCGGCCTGCGCAAATGGCTGGACCAACAGGGGGTGAGCGTGGAACAGGAAGATACGGACCGTCTACGGCAACTGGCAGCCCGGTATCTTGTGGCCGCCCAGCGCGCCGATGGCTTGCCGCTGGACCCGGTGGCGCGCTTCCATCTGGGCAATGGCGCCGAAATCCACGCCATCCGCGCCGGTGCCGATCTCTCCCCCAAGGGGCAGCGGCAATCGGCGGGGGTGATGGTCAACTATCTCTATGATCTGGCGAAGGTCGCCCGGAATCATGAACGTTATTCCGCCAGTGGAAAAATCACCGCCTCGTCCCAGGTGCGGAAACTGGCCAAACAAGAAATGCAGGGAGGATAGATTGTCCAATCCACTTTATGATCGGCTGTTCGGGCGGCATGCGGGGCGAAACGCCCCTTTCCTGCACTTGGCCGACGGCTCGACCATCCGCTATGCGGACTTCCTGGAAACCGCCGCGCAGATCGCCAATCTGCTGGTCCGGCTGGGCCTGCAACCCGGCGACCGTGTCGCGGCGCAGGTTGAGAAATCCGCCGAGGCGCTGGCGCTTTACGCCGCCTGTGCCCAGGCCGGCATGGTCTTCCTGCCGCTGAATACCGTCTATACCGCAGCCGAACTGGCCTATTTCATCGCCGATAGCGGCGCGGGGCTGCTGGTCTGCGACGAACGCCAGGAAGGCGCATTGTCGCAGATCGCAAAGGCCCATGGCGCGCGGATCGCAACGCTGAACGGCGACGGTTCGGGCACGCTGATGGCGCAGGCCACCGCCCTGCCCGCAGGTTTCGAAACGGTGGCGCGCGAGCACGACGATCTGGCCGCGTTGCTCTACACCTCGGGCACCACCGGACGGTCGAAAGGCGCCATGCTGACCCAGGCGAACCTGCTGTCCAACGCAACAACGCTGGTCGATTACTGGCGCTTCACTGATCAGGATGTGCTGCTGCATGCGTTGCCGATCTTTCATACCCACGGGCTGTTCGTGGCCACGAATGTGACCCTGATGGCCGGCGGATCGATGATCTTCCTGCCGAAATTCGATATCGACGCGATCTTCGCCTGGCTACCAAAGGCCAGCACCATGATGGGGGTGCCCACCTTCTATACCCGTCTGCTGGACGATCCCCGCCTGACCAGGGGTTTGGTCGGCCATATGCGCCTGTTCGTCTCGGGCAGCGCCCCGCTACTGGCGGAAACCCATATCCGCTTCGCGGAGCGGACCGGCCATCGCATCCTGGAACGCTATGGCATGACCGAGACGAATATGAATACCTCCAACCCCTATGACGGAGACAGGCGGGCCGGGACCGTCGGCTTTCCGCTGCCGGGGGTGGACATCCGGATTACCGACCCGGCAAGCGCCGAGGCATTGCCCGCCGGCACCGTCGGCCAGATCGAGGTGCGCGGCCCCAATGTCTTCAAGGGCTATTGGCGGATGCCGGAAAAGACCGCCGCCGAACTGCGCGACACCGGCTTTTTCATCACCGGCGATCTGGGCCTGATCGACAAGGACGGCTATCTCCAGATCGTCGGGCGCAACAAGGATCTGATCATCTCCGGCGGCTACAACATCTATCCCAAGGAGATCGAACTGGTCCTGGATGAACAGCCCGGCGTGCTGGAAAGCGCGGTGATCGGCGTTCCCCATGCCGATCTGGGCGAAACGGTTCTGGGCATCATCGTTCCCAAGCCGGGCGTGATGCCCGACCTTGATGCCATCCAGGCTGCTGTTGCCGTCACGCTGGCCCGCTTCAAGCATCCCCGCAAACTGGTCCTGGTGTCGGATTTGCCGCGCAACACGATGGGCAAGGTGCAGAAGAATGTGCTGCGCGAAACCTATGGCGAGCACTTCACCCGCCCGTAATTCCCAGCCCCGCCAGGGCCATGCGGAATCGTGATAGTTTTACGCTGCAGCAACGCCAACCAGATACGCGAAACAGGTCCGGGAACCGATGCAGGCGCGCCGCGCGGAACAGATTGCGTCTGAGCTGGAGGAGTTGATCCTCAACGGCGTTTTCACCGATGGCGACCGGCTGGACGAGGTGCGTCTGGCCGAACGCTTCGGCGTTTCGCGCACACCGCTGCGCGAGGCGCTGCACCGCCTTTCCCTGAGCGGGCTGGTCGAATTGCTGCCACGCCGTGGCGCCTTCGTGCGACAGCCGGGGCCGCTGGCGCTGATGGAGATGTTCGAGGTGATGGCCGAGCTGGAGGCGAGCTGCGCCCGGCTTGCCGCCCTGCGCATCTCTGACCAAGGGCTGGCCGCGCTCGACCTCGCCAACACAAAATGCCGTGCCGCACTGGATGCCGGGCAGCCGGACCGGTATTACGAGGAGAACGAGCAGTTCCACAAGGTGATCTATGAGCAATGCGGAAATGGCTTCCTACAGCAGGAAGCCCTGCGCCTGCACCGCCGCCTGAAGCCCTTTCGACGCATGCAACTGCGCCTGCGCGGGCGGATGAAGGAATCCATGACGGAGCATGAGGCCATCGTGGACGCGCTCATTGCCGGGGATGCGGATCGCGCGGCCCATGCGATCCGGGGCCATGTCGCCATTCAGGGCGAGAAATTTCAGCATCTGATCAAGAGCCTGAACACACCCAAGGGGTGATCCCGGCCAACACCTGCCGGCCGGAAACCAACGGCCCGGGATGCTGTAGCTTGGCATGGTAGTCGCCTTGGCCAACCAAGCCTGCATTCGTACATGCGGATTCAATGCATGGCGCTGCAAGAAAATGCATTGGACAGACCTCAGAACAATCCGATCTAGACCTAATACATTCTATGGCCATAAGAAATATGTTCAATTTTTATTTAGTTTAAATAAATATTTGAAAAATGATCAAGCCAACACCATCTAGTAAACGGCGGCAAATCATTGTCCGCTTCACCCGAAAGGGTTTCCCATGTCCTTCAAGACATTCTCCGCATCGCAGACAGCCACGGGCAATAGCAAGCCCGACGACAAGGCCAAGACCGCACCGGACGCCAATGCGCCGGCATCGCATCCCGCCACGAAGCAGGATGAAGTCCCCACCGCGCAGAAGTGATCGAAAGCTGACGGAGGGGCGCCCTCCCCTCCGTCATTTCCTCTGTTTCGACGGTGTCGTCGGCTGGAGATGCATCATGACCGTGCGCACCACAAATAGCTCCGTCACCTTCACGAAGCCCTTCCACATCGGCGACCTCGACGAGGTTCTTCCGCCCGGCCAATACGATGTGGAAACGGATGAGGAGCTGCTGCAGGGCCTGTCCTTCGACGCCTATCGTCGCATTCTGACCCTGATCCATATCCCCGCGAAGCCCGGGCATTCCGGGCTGGCGCGAACGCTGACGATCCATCCCGACGAGTTGGATGCAGCCCTGCTGCGCGATACCGCGCAGACGACGGCCCTTGCCATTCAGCGCCCCCGGGACCGGCCGTCGCCCGAACCGCCAAACCCGAGCGCTGGATCGGGCCGAGAATGAAGGGATAACCGTTCAGCCTCATGCAACCGGCCTGCGCTGCGCCCATCCCAAGTCTTGAGCCATCTCAATGCAACCAAACCCAGGCCAGCGCATTGTTGATGCGCAATCGGACGAGGAGGTTGGAACATGACGAAGGCGAGCGACAATGTTACCTGGTTCGTCATCGCGGATGGAAAGCGAGCGCGCTTTCTGATGCGGACGGGCGTGACCGCCCCGCTGGAGTCTGCCCCCGTCCCGGAGATGAGCCATGATAACCCGCCAAGCCATGACCAGGGCACGGAGCGGCCCGGCCGCACCCAGGAAAGTGCCGGTACCGGTACACGGCACGCTTTGACACCAAGGACGGACTGGCATCAGTTCGAAAAGGAAAAATTCGCCCACGAAGTCGCCCGGCGCGTCGACCGCGCTGCCAGCGAGCACGCCTTCCGCCATCTGGTGCTGGTTGCGCCGCCGGCAACCTTAGGAAAGCTGCGGGAGTTTCTTGGCAAGCCCGCTGCGGATGCGGTGACACAGGAGATTGCCAAGGACATCACGCATATGTCGATGCAGGAAATGTCCGACTATCTCGTCGACCGGGAATAACTCTCAGAACAGCGCGTTGCCAACAGGGCGCCTCCCGACCGGGCCGGAACCGTTCCGGGAACATATCAGGAGAGAACGCATGCAGCCACGGCCGGGAATGACGTCCGTGACCTTCACACGGGCTTTCCAACTGGGCGGGCTGAAGGCCGTGTTGCCGGCCGGCGTTTACAGCGTGGAGGCCGAGACGTCAGGCAATGCGGTCCATGGCGACACATCCCTGGCCAACCGAGTGCCGGCCTCGGTTCTCATCCATCTGCATTCCACGCTCGACAACCCAGGCCAGCCCCAAACCGTGTCGGTCCCCCGTGCGGCATTGGACGCGGCGCTGGCGCGTGACCGGCTTCCCGCCCCGACATCCCCGCAGCAGAACCTGGATGACATGTTGATGGACCCGACGATCCGCCTTGTCATGGCTTCCGATGGCGTGTCGGAAGCATCCATCCGGGATATGATCCTGCAACTGCCGAAGCGGTAACCATCCGAAGGCAGGCCCGGGTAGTGATGCGGGCCGGGGGCAAACCCGGCCGCGATGATTGTCACGGGCCGGACAACCGACGCTGGTTCACGAGCAGCACCACGAAGATCAGCAGGGCGATGGCATCCGTCCAGATGGCGCCTTCGAACAGGCCTGCGGGTATGATCGCAAGCACTCCGCCCGCCACCAGGACCAAACGCGTAGCCAGCCCGACAGACCGGCCCAGGAAACCCACCGCGCCCGCCGTCACCATATAGATGCCCAGGATCGCGGTCGCCAGCGCCAGACCTATCTGCAAGGGGCTGCCCTGCATCACCAGCGACGGCGAGAAGATGAACAGGAACGGCACGATATAGGCCGGCCAGCACAGCTTCATGGCTTCGACACTGGTCTTGAAGGGTCCTGCCTGGGCGATATTGGCGGCAGCGAAACTGGCCAGCGCCACCGGTGGCGTCACCATGGACATCAGGCCGAAATAGAACACGAACAGATGGGCCGCAATCACCGGCACGCCCACCTCCGCCAGCGCCGGGGCCACCAGCGTGGCCAGCAGGATATAGACGCCCACCGTCGGCATGCCCATGCCCAGCACAATGGAGATCAGGGCGGTGATCAGCGCCAGGATCACCACATTGTTGCCGCTGGCATTGATGATGTGCAGCGTCATATTGAAGGCAAGGCCGGAGATGTTCAGCACCCCGATGATCAGCCCTGCCGCCGCGCAGACGATCAGCAGATCAAGCGCGGCGCGCCCGGCATCGCCCACCACGAAGACGATATCGGACCAGCGCAGGCGGCGGCCCTTGTAGCTGAACACCAGGCTTCCGGCGAGCAGGGTCAGCACCGACAGGATCGCCGCGCGTTCGGGGCGCATATTCATCGCGAACAGCGTGTAGAACAGTACCGCGAAGGGCAGGATGAAGTGCCAGCCCGATTTCAACGCCGCCTTTGCGCTCGGAATCTCCGATTTCTCCAGCGCACGGATGTTTTTCCGGCCGGCCGACAGATCGACATTGATGAAGATGGCCAGATAGTAGAGGAAGGCGGAAGGCAGCGCCGCCAGCATGATATCAACATAGTCGACGCCGATCATATCGGCCATGATGAAGGCGGCCGCCCCCATCACCGGCGGCACCAACTGCCCGCCGGTGGACGCTACCGCTTCGACCGCCCCGGCATAGGCAGGCGAGAAGCCGGAACGCTTCATCATCGGGATGGTGACGACACCCGTCCCCACCACATTGCCGACCGCGCTGCCGGAAATCGATCCGAACAGGGCGGACGCCGCCACGGCGACCTTGGCCGGACCGCCGCGATACCGGCCCATCCCCGCCAGCGCCAGATCATTGAAAAAATCCGCCGCGCCACAGGCCGCCAGCATCTGGCCGAACAGCAGATAGGGCACCACCACGACGACAGCCACCTTCAGCGCGGTACCCAGAATGCCGTTGTCGTCGATTGCCAGATAGACCAGAAGTTCGAAAGGCAGCGTCTGACGGCTTCCCAACTGACCCGGGATCAGATGGCCGAACAGCCCATAAGCCAGGAAAGCCAGCACGACGATTACGATACCGAGCCCGGCCGACGGCTTCAGATTCAGCATCAGCGCACCGAACAGAACGGCCGACAGCGCCACCAGCCAGCCCGGCAGATAGGGCGCTTCCATCGTGATGTCGACATAAAACAGGGCAATGTAGAACCCTGCGACCAGGGTCATGGCCGCAGCCGCAAGGCAGGCCGCGCGATGGACCCGCTGTCCTGCCTTGCGGGCCATCGCCAGGAAACCTGTTGTCAGCGCCAACGCCAACCCGGCAGCCAGCAGCTGCGCATCATAGACGGACACACCGATATATCGCTGCAAATCCGCAGCATAGGCAGCCGACAACAGCACGATCAACACGCCTGCCAGCCCTTCGAGCCCGGCGATCACACGATCCGTCATGACAGGTCCCCCGGCGATCCGGCCGTTACTGCATCAGGCCCTTGGATTTGTAGTAGGCCACCGCGCCGGGATGGTAGCTCATGCCTTCGAATTGCGGCGCCATCTCCTGCGGGGCGAATTCCGCGAAGCTCTTCACCGCGGCACGAACCTTGTCGGGATTGTCATGCAACAGCGCCAGGATCTTGCCAATGACGTCGTCCGGTACATGTTCGCCCGCCGTCAGCACATAATCGTAGCCCATCATCGGCGTGGGACCTTCCACACCCGGCGCGGCACCCGGCTGCACCACCTTGACATAGGAGGTCGGGACGAACTGCTTCATCGCCTTGTCGGCTTCCGGCGTATTGGGCACCGCCAGCCAGCGGATACCGACCGCCGCATCCGCCTCGCGGGTCTTGCCACCCTGCAGCGCGAAGAAGGCCACATCGGCATTGCCGGCGATGAAATCATCCACCCCATTCGGGACCGAGGGGACATTGCTGGTCTTCATGTCGGCGATGGACAGCCCGCCCGCCGCCAGGATCGCATCGACCTGGAAGCGCAGGGTCGGCTGCGCGGTATAGCCATAGGTGATGGCCTTACCCTTGACATCGGAGACGTTCTTATAGGGCGAATCCCTGCGCACCATGAAGCCATAGGCCGTCGAGCTGAGCGAGGCCACCGCCCGCAGATTCTTCAGCGGCCGACCTTCAAAGGGTTCCTGCCCCAGCACGGCCGAAGAGAAATCAGGGCTCGGCACCAGTTGCAGATCCAGCCGCCCGGCATCGATCAACGGCATGGACTGACCCGATCCGCCATAGGACTGGACGCGCACATCCATGCCCAGCTCGTCGGTCAGGAACTTGGCCATGCCGGCATTGACGGCATAGTTCTGGGACCCCTGCTTGCCGGCACCGATCCCGAGGGACTGGGCGGAAGCAGGAGAGGACGCGAAGGCGAGGGTCGCGGCAAAGCCTGCCGCAAGGAAGGTCCTGATAAGCATGTATTTTCCTCCACTGTGTGGTGTGTTTGAAGCGACGTTGTCGTCGTCTTGTTGCGGGCGGGGTCGTCCGCCTGCCTGACACGGGGAATGTCAGATCCCCGAAAACCCGGCCCGGGCGACCCAATAATCCCAGGCCCGCGCCAGCGGCATCGGGCTCAGCAGCAGGGCGGAGGCCTGTTCAATTTCCCCATCCGACAGATAGCGGATCTGGCCCATCTGCATGGTGGACTGGATCAGCGCCGCATTGTCCTTCAGCGCTATGGAGATCATGATCACCGCCTCCAGGCTGTCGGCCACGCAGACGCAGCCATGCCCACGCAGCAGAACGACCCGGTTTTGGTCCAGGGCGCGGGCCAGCGAATGGCCCATCACCATCTTGTCGACCAGCATGTTGGTGTCGCCGAACTCGTCCTGGCTGTCCCAGATATTGATGTCCTTTCCGATCACGGCGGACATATGGAACATCGGGCGCAGCGAGACATCGCAGATCGTGAAGGGCAGGACGGAGCGTGCATGATGATGCGTCACCGCATTCACATCCGGCCGATCCTTGTAGATCGCGCCATGAATATGGCGTTCGGCATAGGGGCGGCGCGGATCATTGCTGACCAACTCGCCCTCCAGCGTGAATTCCATGATGTCGCCGCGCGTCACCACTTCCGGGCTACGTGAGCGGGAAATGAAATAGCGCTGCGGGTTCAGCGGATTGCGCACGCTGACATGGCCGAAATCGTCGATCACGTCCTCACGCGCCAGGATGCGGTTCGCCAGAACCAGCTTGGTGATGGCGGCATCAAGCACCGCTTCATTCGTTGTCGGCGCCGGATCGGTTGGCATGGCGGGCCCCTCCCATAGTCGGACTGTTTTCCTGTTTTGCCGGAGGATAGATTGCCGCGATGCAGATGATCCAATATATAGTTTATCTGGATACATAGTCTTTTGGGTATATCATGCGATCCTCCTTCTCTCAGATTTCCATCCACAAGCTGGAGGTGTTCTGCCTGGTGGCGGAGCTCGGCAGCTTCTCGCTCGCGGCCGAGAGACTGGGCATAGCCCAACCGGTCGTTTCGGCACATATCAAGGCGCTTTCGGCCAAGCTGGGCGTGCCGCTGCTCAGCCGCAACGGGCGTCGCACCCTCCTGACGGAGGAGGGCCAGCGCGTCCACCGCTGGGCCCGCGACATGGTGGGGCGCACGCTGGAACTGGAGCGCGAGATCGCCGACAGCCGGCGCGGTGCCGTCGGCAAGGCCGTCGTCGGCGCATCAATGACGGTGGGGTCCTATATGCTGCCCGCCACCATTAGCGCCTTCCGCCAGCAGACCCCGAAAGGCCAGATTTCCGTGCGCGTCACCGCACCCCTGACGGTCACGGACGAGGTGATGTCGGGCGATTGCGACTTCGCCTTCTCGATCCTTGGGCCGCGTCATGAAACCGGCGGGCTGATCGTCGAGCGGATCATGGAGGAGGATCTGGTCCTGGTTGCATCGGCCGCAACCAGCCCTTCGGGCGGCACGCTGATGCCAGGCGATTTGGCCGTGCTCCCCTTCATCTCCGCCCAGGCGGGCACGCCAAGGCGCGATCTGGAAGACATCGCGCTTGGCCAGTTCGGCATCCGCCGCAGCCGCATCGTGCTGGAATTCGGCCATGCCGAGGCGATCAAGCAGGCGGTGCGGGCCGGTGCCGGCCTGTCCTTCCTGTTCAGGGCCTCCGTCCGCGACGAGCTGGCATCCGGCACCCTGCGTGAGATCGCGACGCCGGGCATGGAGATGAGGGTTCCCGTCTATCAGGTCACGCGCAGGGGCAAGAAACTGTCCCAGTTCCAAGTGGCGGTGATGCGCTATCTGGCCCAGGGGCTGCGCGAGCATGCCGGCATGCCCGCCGCCTGAACCATCACATCGCGGCCCGGCCCGCCATCAGCCGCCTTTGCGCAAAGCGGCGGCCATGGACGGGGCATAACCCTTGGCGGTTTCCACCTCCAGCACGGCGATCCCGCCGGCGCCGACCACCTCCAGCCCCCGGGCGATGGCCGCATGCAGGGCTTCCGCCCCGCGCAGCAGGCCGGGACTCCAGGCCCCGAAACCCCGGGCAACCGAGCTGATATCGATGGCGGGCTGATCCATCACGATACCGATGGTCTTGTTCTCCGGCGGGCGGCTGCGCTGCTTGGCCACCGTCTCCTGATGCACCTCGTCATTATAGAAAGATCGGTTGTTCAGCACGACCACCAGCAGCGGAACCTTGCGGTTGGCCCCGGTCCACAGCGCCGATGCATTCATCAGGAAATCGCCATCGCCCAACACCGCAAGGGGCAGGATGCCACTATCCGCATCGCGCAGGGCAAGCGCCGCCCCCACCGCCATGCCGCCGCCGGACCCGATTCCGCCGCCGCCGTCATAGCCCAGCGCACCCAGCGGATGGTCCACCGGCCAATCGGCCCCGGTCCAGCTCAGCGGGCCACGGATCAGACAGCTCTGCCGGTTTCCCAACGCCGCGCGCAGCACCGCCGCCACATCCTGCGGCGACAGGGCAGCCCCCTCCTCTACCATCGAAGGTTCCGGCAAAGCGGGTACGGGCTGGGCGGCTTTCGCATCCAACGCATCGGCCAGGGCCAGCACCACATCATCGGGCTCATTCAGGAAGGCAATGTCGGCAGGATAGGGCGCGCCGCCATCCTTGGACCAGCCGCGATGGGCATGGCTGTCCATCGTCGCCGAAATCACCTTCGCCGGAACCGGCCCGGCGCCGAACACGCCGCGCAGGGTGCCGCCGAAGTCCAGCCAGTCAAAATTCAGGATGATGGTAGCTCCGGCGATGGCGGCCTTTGCTTCCGGGTCCGGGAAATAGCCCGCCTTGCCGATAGTGGCGGGGTGGGCGCTGGGGAAAGTCGATCCGGTCTTGAAATCAGTGATCACGCGCGCTCCCAGCCGCTCCACCAGATCAATCCGGCGCTGCCAATGCGCGGGGTCCCGCGACATCCGGCCCATCAGCACGACCACGCCCTGCGCGCCGTCCAGCATTCGGGCGGCATCCGCCACCAGCTCCGGCAGTGGCGCGGGGGATCGCGGGGCACGTCGGCGCGCGTAATCGGCCGGCGGGAAGGTGGCGGCCAGCCGCTCCTCCTGCAATTCCGCATCAACATTGATATAGACCGGGCCGCGCGGGGCGGTGGATGCAATGGCGGTGCCCTGGATGATCGCATCGCGGGCAGCCGCGACGCTGCCCGGCTGGTCGTCCCATTTGACGAAATCGCGCACCAGCCCGCCCTGATCCTGGGCAGTGTGAATCCATTCGATCCAGGGCCGCCGGATCGCGGCATCGACCGGCCCGGTGGCGCCGATCACCACCATGGGAACCCGGTCGCAGAAGGCATTGAAAATGCCCATGGAACCATGCATCAGCCCGACATTGGAATGCAGCGCCACCGCCATCGGCCGGCCAGTGATCTTGGCCCAGCCATGGGCGATAGCGACGGCCGCCTCCTCATGCACGCAAAGCAGGATTTCCGGGTCATCCCCGGTGAAGTTGACCAGACTGTCATGAATGCCGCGATAGCTGGCGCCGGGATTCAGCGCGATATAACGCAGCCCCAGATCGCGCAGCGTTTCGGCCACGATGTCGGAACCCCATTCCGGGGCAGTATTGCGCAGGCCCTTATCCATCTTGTCCTCCCCCGTCACAGCATGATGTTGATGGTTTTGGTTTCGGTGTAGCTATACAGCTCCTCTCGCCCCTCCTCGCGGCCGACGCCGCTGGTGCGCATGCCTCCGAAGGGCACGCCCAGGAAATGCAGGCTGGAGCCATTGACCCAGAGATGGCCGGAGCGGACCTTCCGGGCCATGCGCAGCGCCTGGGTAATGTCATTGGACCAGATCGCCGCCGTCAGCCCGTATTCGGTGGAATTCGCCATGGCGACCGCCTGGTCGAAATCCTTCCAGCGGCCAACCGCCAGGACCGGCCCGAAGACTTCCTGCTGCCACAGACGCAGATCGGGCGTGACATCGCCGTAAACCGTGGGGGCGACCCAGAAGCCGCGCTCGAACTGCTTGCCGGCAGGTCTGCCGCCCCCCAGCAGACGGCGCGCGCCATCGGCATCGGCACGGGCGCAATGGGCCAGGATGCGTTCCATATGAACCTTGGAATTGACCGGGCCGACATCGGTATCCTCGGCCAGCGGGTCGCCCAGCTTCAGGGCCGCGACCCGGTCCACCACGGCCTTCAGCACGCGGTCATGAATATCCTCGTGCAACAGCAGCCGCGACAGCGACCCGCAGGACTGCCCCTGCCAGGAAAAGTTCATGCCCTGCACCGCAGCGGCCGCCACCCTGTCCGGATCGCAATCGGGGAAGACGATCATCGGGTTCTTGCCGCCCAGCTCCAGCGTCACATGCTTCACCGTGACTTCGGCCGCCGCGCGCTGAATGGCCCGGCCCGTGACCGGCGATCCGATGAAGGCGATGCGCTTGATGCCGGGATGGCGCACGATGGCATCGCCCGCCCCTGCCCCGTCGCCGGTGACGATGTTGAACACGCCGGGCGGCAGTACCTCGCGCGCGATTTCGGCCAGGATCATCGCCGACAGGGGCGAGGTTTCCGGCGGCTTAACGATCACCGCATTGCCCGCAGCCAGGGCGGCGGCCGTGCGTGCCACGGCGAACATCACCGGATGGTTGAAGGGGGCGATGCGCGCCACCACGCCATAGGGTTCATGGATCGTCAGATGCAGATGATCCCGGCTGGCGGGAATGGTCTCCCCACGCAGATCAGGCCCGAGACCGGCGTAGTAGCGCAGCGATTCCACCGCGCTGGGCACATCGATCAGGCGCATCGGCCGGATGGTGTTGCCGGTATCGCTCACCTCCACCCGCAATATCTCATCGGCGCGGGCGGCCAGGGCATCGGCGAAACGGTTCATCACCTCGGCCCGCTGCATGGGGGTGCGCCCCGCCCAGTCGGGCCAAGCCGCATCGGCGGCCGTGAAAGCGCGGTCCACATCCGCCTTGGTGCCGACCGGAACCCGGCCGATCGGCTCCTCGGTCGCCGGATTGACCGAGACGGACCATTCCCCACCCAGGCTTTCGACGAGCTCGCCGCCAATCAGCATGCGCTCGGCTTCGGTTACACGGTTCATGGCCTTTCCCCTCCCTATGGCGATTTTTCCCATCGGGATGCCTGAGAGGAGACAGAGCGTCAAATATATAGATTTACGTAATCCATACTTTTTAGACTATGTATCAAGCCCGAACTCGCTGGCACATTCCGTCAGCGCGACATTGCCCCGGCCAGCCGCTTCAGCATCGCCAGACAGTCCGCGAGCTCGCCCGGCAGGATATATTCATCGGGCCGGTGCGCACGGCTGATGGACCCGGGCCCACAGACGATGGTCGGAATACCCGCCGCCTGGAACAACCCACCTTCCGTGCCATAGCTGACGCTCGCCTGGCTTTCGCGGCCGGAAAGCGCTTCCAGGAGGCCGACCAGATCGCGGTCCTCGGACGGGGCAAGCGCGGGGTAGCGCGCGATTTCGCGATGGCTGGCACGCAAGGGGCGACCCTCGGCCGCCGCCTGCGCCAGCAGGGTTTTCAGATGGGCCAACACCAGCGCCGAGACCTCCTGCGGCGCGGCACCGGGAACCGAGCGCACCTCGAAGGCCAGCGTGCAGCGGTCCGGGATGATGTTGACGGCGCTGCCGCCCTGCACGATGCCGGCCACCACGGTGGAGGATGGCGGGTCGAAGCGCGGATCGAACGGGCCTTCGCGCTCCAACCTGGCATTCAGTGCGCGGATGAACAGCAGAAGTTCCGCCGCCGGATAAATGGCATTCTCGCCCCGATCTGGCGTTGAACTGTGGGATGATCGGCCGGTGAAGACGATCTCCATCGCCTGCTTGCCCTTATGGGCCAGAACGGGCCTGAGCTCCGTGGGCTCCCCCACGATGCAGGCAAGCGGCGGGGCGCAGAGCCGCGGCAACTCGGTCAGGAGATGCGGAACGCCGCAACAGCCCACCTCCTCGTCATAGGAAAAAGCCAGATGCACGGGCCGGGTCAGCTTCTCCGCTTTGAAAACCGGCACCATGGCCAGTACGCAGGCCAGGAAGCCCTTCATGTCGACTGCGCCGCGCGCCTGCAATCGGCCTTCGGTTTCGACAAGGCGAAAGGGGTCGCTGCTCCAATCCTGTCCCCCGACCGGCACCACATCCATATGACCGGACAGGACATAACCCGGCTGATAGCCTGGCCCGATGCTGGCGAACAGGTTGAACCGGTCCCCTTCCGGCCCCGGCAGGAGATGCGCGGTGATGCCATGACCCGCCAGATAATCGCGCACATAACCGGCAATGGCGAGGTTCGCCCGCCTGGGCAGGCTTTCAAAGGCGACAAGATCGGCCAGCAGCCGGATGGTCTCCTGAAGGCGGCGATCGGCATCGGTCATGGATGGCTCCCTATCCTGCGCGCAGTCTGATCGCCCTGGCCGCGCTTTTGGCACCGAAGCCCTTCGTTCCACCGCACAGAATTGCGTCACCGCCCCGGCAAACAGTGCAATCACCCGCCTGCGCGCGGCAATCGGAATCGCACCCACCGCGCCGGCCCCTAGTCTGACTCCCAGCACAAGCCTGGGAGCCCGTCATGTCGCTGTCCTTCGATCCGGAAAAGCTGTCCTTCCGTTGTGGTCATCTGATTGGCGGCCGCTTTGTCGCGGACATTCCCGCCATGACGCTGGAACGCCCCGCTGACGGTGCCACCTTTGCCGAGGTGCCGCTGGCCAATGCCACCATGGTGGACCAAGCGGTGGACGCGGCCGGACTTGCCTGGAAGACCAGCGGCTGGGGCCAATGCAAACCACGCCAGCGGGTCGAGGCCATGCAGCGTTGGGCCGGGCTGATCGAAGCCCATGCGGTTGAGCTTGGCCAGCTGGAAGTCACGTCATCCACCCGCCTGATCGCCGAAGTAGCGGGCGACATTGCCGTGACGGCGGAACAAATCCGCTTCTTCGCGGAACTGGCCGACAAGGAAGGTGGAGCACTGGTTCCCACCGCGGACCGGCATCTGGGTCTGATCGTGGATGAACCCTATGGCGTGGTCGGAGCCATTACCCCCTGGAACTTCCCCATTTCCATGGCCGGGTGGAAACTCGCCCCCGCGCTGGCGGCCGGAAATGCCGTAGTGCTGAAACCGTCGGAGATGACGCCCTTCGCTACCATGCGGATGGTGGAACTTGCGGCCGAAGCGGGGATTCCCGCCGGGCTGATTTCCGTTGTACTGGGCGACGGCACGGTTACTGGTAATGCGATAACTAGCCATCCGGGCATCGGCAAGATCAGCTTCACCGGTTCCACGGCGGCGGGTCAGGCGATCATGGCCAATATCGCCCGCAGCGGCGTCAAGCCCATGACGCTGGAACTGGGCGGCAAAAGCCCGCAGATCGTCTTCGCAGATGCCGATCTGGATCTGGCGGCGGATTGCATCAGCCGATCCATTGAATTCAATGCGGGCCAGGCCTGCGTCGCGGGCAGTCGCCTTCTGGTGGAACGGCCGATCGCCGACGCGCTGGTGGAAAAGCTGTTGAAACGGATGGGTAAACGCCGCCCCGGCCCAGCTTGGGAGGAAGACACCAGCTATTCCCCGATCATTTCCAGGCGTCAGTTGAGACGCATGGAGGGGCTGGTCGCCCAGGCCGGGACGGAAGGGGCGGAAGTCCTGACCGGCGGCCATGTGCTGGATCGGCCCGGCTGGTTCTACGCTCCCACCCTGCTGGACCGGGTAGCGCCCGGATCGACCGCCCTGCGGGAGGAAATTTTCGGCCCCGTACTGACCATCGAACGCTTCGAGGAGGAGGAAGAGGCATTCGAACGGGCCGGTCACAGCACCTATGGACTGGCGGCGGGTCTGTATACGCGCGATCTGGCACGGGCGCTGCGGGGCATGCGGCGCATCGAGGCCGGAACGCTATGGATCAACCGCTATGGGCGATCCCGCGATCACATCCTTCCGACCGGCGGCTGGAAATCATCCGGCTTCGGCAAGGATCTGGGGCGCGAGGCTTTTCACGCGAACCGTCGCACCAAATCCGTGCTGATCGATTTCTGATCCTTTTCCCCGCGACAAGAAGGAACCTCCGCCGTATCCGCCTGAATCTGGCGTCAGCGACTGCGCTGTTACCGAGATTTCGACACAGGCCGTTCAGCGCAGCAGATCGAGCGTGCGATACCACGCCCCGACCAGGGGCAGGAACCAGGGCTGGCCAAAATGGCCGGGCACCGCTGGCCACGGTAAATCGGCCCAGGGGTTGCGGTCCGGCTTGCCCAAAATTCCGTCCGCAAGCACCTCTCCCATATGGGTGGCGATCTGCGCCCCATGACCGGAATAGCCCATGGCGAAATGCACGCCATCCGCCTTGCCCGCGCGGGGAAAGCGATCGCTGGTCATATCCACCAGCCCGCCCCAGCAGTAGTCGATGCCAATCCCCGCCAATCCGGGGAAAATCCCGGCAAGCGCGTGTCGCAGGATATCACCGCTGCGTGCGTCGGAGCGCTGGTCCGAGACGGCGGAAAACCGGGCCCGCCCGCCGAAGATCAGCCGGTCATCCGGGGAAAGCCGGAAATAGTTCCCGACATTCAGCGAATTGACATAGGTCCGGCGCCCGGGAAGATATTGCTCGATCTCCTTACCATTCAACGGTCTTGTGGCCAGAAGGAAGCTGCCGACCGGCACGATGCGTCGACGGAAATGGCCAAAGACGGCGGGCGTATAGGCGCCGGTCGCCAGTACCACCTCACGCGCGCGGACCGAACCCCTCGGCGTGGCAAGCTCGTATGCCCCATCCGCCTGCCGCCGGCCCGTCACCGGGGTCTGTTCATGGATTTCCGCGCCACGCCGGACGGCGGCTTCCGCCAGACCGACCACGAAACGGCCCATATGCATCATGGCGCTGCGGGTTTGGAGCATGCCGCCATGAAAGGAATCCGACCCGATCTCGGAAGCCAGATCGGCCTTGGACAGAAGGGCCGTCTCAGAATCGGCATCCGCGTGAACGGCTTCGAAATTGCGTGCGATGACCTCGTAATGGGCGGGTTTGGACGCAAGTTTGAGCTTGCCGGAGCGACGGAAATCGCAGGCGACCCCTTCTTCGGCGATGATCCGCTCGATGGTCTCGATCCCCTGATCGAAGGCCCGGTAGAGCGCCACCGCCTTTTCCCGTCCGAAGCGCGCGCGGGCGTCCAGATAGCTATGGGCGAGGCCATTGTTCAGATGCCCGCCATTGCGGCCCGATGCGCCAAAGCCGACCCGTTCGGCCTCCAGCACGATCACGCGTCGCCCTTCCGCAGCCAGCCGGCGCGCCGCCCCCAACCCGGTGAACCCGGCCCCGATCACGGCCACATCATAGAGGCCCTGCGGCTGGCCCTGCGTCGCTGCCGTGAAGGCGGGGGCGGTGTCATGCCAATAGGACGCGAACTTCATGCCAATACACCCGATCCTTCGATTGCAGAAATCCCGGCCGCCGCGCGGCGGCCGGGAAGGCCGGATCACAGGCCGAAGACACCCGGTAGGCCTGAAATGTCCTTGATCTGCGTGTATTCATAGAAGGGATTTGCCGGCTCGTGCCCGCGATTGACCCAGACCTTGGATTTGATGCCCAGATCATAGGCAGTCATCAGGTCATAGCGGAAGGAGGAGGAGACATGCGTGATATCCTCCGGCCCGCAGCCCAGCACATCCATCATGTACTCAAAGCCATGCATCTGGGGCTTATAGGTTCCCGTCTCCTCCGCCGTGATGACCTTGTAGAAAGGTGCCCCCAGCTTTTCCACATTGGAGCCGATCTGGCTCTTCATCGCGTTGGACAGGATGACCAGCGGGATCTCCTCGGCGACCCTGGCAAGCCCGGCGGGCACATCGGGATGCGGCCCCCAGCTTGGTACTTCGTCATAGATGGTCAGCGCATCTTCCGCACGGAAGATCACCCCGGTTGCCTTGCAAGCCCGCTCCAGCGCACTGGCGATCACATCGGCATAGGGCTTCCAGGCTCCCAGCACCTCATCCATGCGGTAGACCTGGAATTTGTGGATGAACAGGGCCATCCGCTCCTCGCTCAGGCTCGCGCCATAGACGCGACGGGCGGCTCCCGCCATATCGAATCTGGTCAGCGTACCATAGCAGTCGAAGGTCACATATTTCGGACGGAAGGTCATTCGGATCCCCATTCGCCTGGCGTGAGTGTGCTCGTCGTTGCCTGGAATCCTAAGCTCCCTCAGGGCTGTGTCGGCGTCGCTTTCAACCGCTCGGGAAGCATAATCAACCGTATTCCCGCCCCTGGGCGGCAGCATGTTGTGCCGGCCCATCGTCCAGTCCCCGTCGCCCCCCCCTGCCGCAAGGATGGCGGTGGCAGATCATGCTTCGGGATGGGGGCGTTACGGTCAAAGATGTCGCCAGGGCAGCCCCAAGCGCCGCATCTGCGCCAACTCACCGGATAGGATGAAAGAAACCAAACTGCATGCAGGATGTCATGTCGAGCGAAACCCTTACGCTGGAACCTTTCACCACACACCATATCGCCGGGGCCCATGCCCTGACGCATGCGCTGGCATGGCCGCACCGGCCGGAGGACTGGGCGCTTCTGTCCAGCCTGTCGACCGGCCATGTCCTGACCGATGGGCAACAGGTGCTGGGCACCGCGCTCGCTACGCCATTCGGGCGGGTCAGCATGCTCAATATGATCATTGTCGATAAATCCCTGCGCGGTCGCGGCTTCGGACGGCAGATCATGGCGCGGGCAATGGCTGATCACACGCCGCAGGAATGGCGTCTGGTCGCGACCAGTGACGGACTGCCGCTCTATCGCAAGCTGGGTTTCGTGGAAACGACCGAGGTGTTGCAGTTCCAGGGTATGGTCACGGCTGTGGCGGAGGATGCCGGAGCCGTGGAGCGCGCCGGACCGGACGATCTGGATGCGCTGGCCAGCCTGGATGAGGAGGCGACCGGCATGGCGCGTCGCCCGCTGCTGCAGGCCTTGCTGCGGCTGGGCGAAATCCGGGTTCTGCGCGAAGGGGCGCGGATCGAAGCCTATGCGGCCCTGCGGTCCTTTGGACGCGGAGAGGTGGCTGGCCCGGTCATCGCCCGCGACGGGCAGGATGCGCGCCGGCTGCTGGGCTCGATCCTGCGCGACCGTGCCGGTTCCTTCCTGCGCGTCGATACGACGGTGGAGACGGGGCTTTCCGACTGGCTGGGCAGGCATGGCCTGACCCATGTCGGCGGCGGTATCGCCATGACGCTTGCGACCGGGACGGACGATCCCGCTCCCGACCCGAAAGCCGCCAGTCATCATCGTTTCGCCCTCGCCGCCCAGGCGCTCGGCTGATCGGAAGGACAGAATATGCTTGCCAATTCGCTGATCGAGCTTGATCGCGCCCATCTGATTCATCCCGTCGCAAGCTGGCGCGGCCATGAGGCGGCCGGTGTCCGGCTGCTCACCTCCGCTAAGGGCGCCACGGTTACCGATGCCGAAGGACGGCATCTGCTGGACGGCTTTGCAGGGCTGTGGTGCGTCAATGCCGGCTACGGCCAGCCAAGCATTGTGGAGGCGGCCGCGCGTCAAATGCAGGAGTTGGCCTATGCGACCGGCTATTTCGGATTGGGGTCGGAACCACCGATCCGGCTGGCGGCCCGGCTGGCGGAAATGGCGCCGGGTGATCTGAACCATGTCTATTTCACCCTGGGCGGATCGGATGCGGTCGATACTACCATCCGCTTCGTGCGCTATTACTGGCAGGCGCGCGGCAAACCGGGCAAGGAGCATTTCCTGTCGCTGGAACAGGGCTATCACGGCTCGTCCAGCACGGGCGCCGGGTTGACGGCGCTGCCCGCCTTCCATGCGGGTTTCGGCCTGCCGTTCGATTGGCAGCACAAGCTGCCGTCGCATTACAGCTATCGCAACCCCGTGGGCGAGGATGCGACCGCGATCATCGCGGCATCCCTGGCCGCGCTGGATGCGAAGGTGGGGGCGCTGGGCGGGCCGGACCGGGTCGCGGCCTTCTATGTCGAACCCATCCAGGGTTCCGGCGGGGTGATGGTACCGCCGCCGGGCTGGATGAAGGCGATGCGCGACGCCTGCGCGCGGATGGACATCCTGTTCATCGCCGACGAGGTGATTACCGGCTTCGGACGCACCGGCCCGGCCTTTGCCTGCGAGGAGGAGGGGATTGTCCCTGACCTGATGACCGTGGCAAAGGGCTTGACCTCCGGCTATGTGCCGATGGGCGCGGTGCTGGTTTCCGAACAGGTCTATGCCACGATGGCCGACGCGGCCGGGTCTGTCGCCATCGGCCACGGCTTCACCTATTCCGGCCACCCGGTCAGCGCTGCGGTGGGGCTGGCGGTGCTGGATCTGTATGAAGGCGGGCTGTTCGAGAATGGACGGCGCATGGGCGCCAGACTGCAGGCCGGACTGCATGGCCTTGCCGACCACCCCCTCGTGGGCGAGGTGCGCGGACGCGGTATGCTGGCCGCCATCGAACTGGTGACCGACAAGGTGCGGAAGACACCGCTTCCGGCTGCCGCGAAGCCCGCGCAGCGGATATTCGACCGGGCCTGGTCAAACGGGCTGGTGATCCGCGCCTTTGGCCATGGAGTGGTCGGCTTCGCCCCACCACTGTGCTGCACGGAGGTGGAAATCGACCTGATCGTCGAGCGCGCCCGCGTGACCCTGGACCAGACGCTGGATGATCCGGATATCCGGGCGGAACTGGCCTGACGATGGCGGTTCTCTACACCTCCGAAGCGCGCAGGGGCGAGGTTTTCGCCGAGGCCTTTGGCCGCGAACTTCCCGACCTGCCCTTCCATCGGCAACAGGCGCCGGATCCTGCGGCGGTAGAATACATCGTGGCCTGGACCCTGCCCCCGGGCACGGCGGAACGATATCCCAATCTGAAACTCGTCTTTTCCGTCGGGGCGGGGGTGGACCAGCTCGACCTTTCCGCGATCCCGGAGCATGTGGGCGTGGTCCGCATGCTGGAGCCGGGCCTGGCTGAACAGATGCGCGAATATGTCGGCATGGCGGTGCTTGGCCTGCATCGCGACCTTCCCGCCTACCTGGATCAGCAAAGGCAGGGTGTATGGCAACCGGGTCGCAATGTGCCGGCGGCGGACCGACGCATAGGTGTCATGGGGCTGGGCCAGCTTGGCCGGGCCGTGCTGGACATGCTTGGACCCTTCGGCTTCGCCCTGTCGGGCTGGAGCAGGAGCGCGCCCGCGATACCGGGCGTGAAAACCGTATCGGCGCTGGAGCCTTTCCTGGCCGGCTGCGATATCCTGGTCTGTCTACTACCTTTGACCGCCGAGACCACGGGATTCCTGGATGAACGGCTGTTCTCGCTTCTGCCGCAAGGCGCGGCGCTGGTTCATGTCGGGCGTGGCCGTCAGTTGGACCAGGGCGCGCTGCTACATGCGCTCGATAGCGGTAGACTGAGGTCAGCCTGGCTGGATGTGACCGAGCCTGAGCCCCTGCCGCGCGATCATCCTTTCTGGAATCATCCCGGCATCGTCCTCACGCCGCATGTCGCCTGCCAGACCCGGGCGGCGGATGGGGCGGCCCATGTCATCGCCGCGATCCGCGCGCATCGCGCCGGGCAGGCGGTTCCTGGCCTGGTGGATCGACAGCGTGGATATTGAATACCCGACGCATAGCGTCAGAGGGCAAGAAAACAGCATAAAATGCCGCACACCCCCCGGATTCAACGCCTCTTTCCCGGGAAAGCCGCGCACACTTGCCGCGAAAAGTCAGAGTTGGACTGACATAATAAAAACGAATGGCGGCAGATAACCGCTTTTTAGATTGGCAGAAAATTCTGCGCAAACAGTCGTGATCGGGACCGGCCGGCCTGAGAAGTCCATGGCAGGGCAGTCCGACTTGCAGGCACGGCCCGCATGAAACGGGCGCGCCCGAAAAAGTTGTGATGTTCAGGGACAGGACACGAAGGGGAAAACAATGACCAAGCATGAGGTTTCCAACTGGACGTTGGGTGATGAGGCGATGGTACGCGACGCACTGCGTCGCGGCGCCAGCCGCCGCGATCTGCTGAAAATGTTTCTGGCCGGAGGGATCGGCCTTGCCGCAGGCAGCGCGATCCTGACACGCGCGGGCGCAGCCTTGGCCGCCGGCCCGGTCAAAGGTGGGCATCTGAAGGCGGCCGGCTGGTCGTCCTCCACCTCCGACACGCTCGACCCCGCGAAAGCGTCGCTGTCGACCGACTATGTACGCTGCTGTTCGATCTACAACCGCCTGACCTTCCTGGCCGATGGCGGCAAACTGCAGATGGAACTGGCCGAGAAAATCGAATCCGCCGACGCCAAGGTCTGGATCATTACCCTGAAATCAGGCGTCACCTTCCATGACGGCAAATCGCTGACCAGCGCCGATGTCGTCTTTTCGCTGAACCGGCATCTGGATGGCAATACCGGGTCCAAAGTGAACTCCATTGCCAAGCAGATGACGGAAATCAAGGCGACCGGTCCGTTGACCGTACAGATCACGCTCGCCAATCCGAATGCCGATCTGCCAACGATCCTGGCCTTGCATCATTTCATGATCGTGCAGGATGGCACCACGGATTTCTCCAAGGGCATCGGCACCGGCGCGTTCAAGCTGGAAAGCTTCGAGCCGGGCGTGCGTTCGATGATGAGCCGCAATCCGAACTACTTCAAGCCGGGTGGCGCGCATCTGGACAGCTTCGAATATTTCGCGATTTCCGACGAGACTGCGCGTGTGAATGCAGTGCTGTCGGGCGACATTCATCTGGGCGCGTCGATCAAGCCGCAATCCATGCGCCTGATTGAAAGCCAGACCGGCGTCGATCTGGTGAAGTCGACCGCGGGCAACTACACCAACATGAACATGCGGCTGGACATGGCACCGGGCGACAAAGCCGGCTTCATCGAAGGTGTGAAATATCTGCTCGACCGCGAATTGATGCGCAAATCGGTGATGCGTGGCCTTGCGGAAGTTGCCAATGACCAGCCTATTTCGCCAATGAATGCCTATCACAATGCGGATCTGAAGCCGCGCGCCTTCGATCCCGACCGAGCCAAGTCGCTGTTCCAGAAAGCCGGGTTGTTGGGCGAAACCATCCCTGTGGTGGCTTCGGAGGCCGCTACCGCATCGGTGGAGATGGCGACCGTACTGCAGCAGGCAGGCAGCAAGATCGGCATGAAATTCGATATCCAGCGTGTTCCGTCCGATGGCTATTGGTCGAATTATTGGCTGAAGGCGCCGGTGCATTTCGGCAATATCAATCCGCGTCCGACGCCCGACATTCTGTTCTCGCTGCTCTATACCTCTACCGCGCCGTGGAATGAGAGCCAGTACAAGAATGATCGCTTCGACACGATGGTGGTGGAAGCCCGTGGCGAACTGGATTTCGCCAAACGCAAGGCGATCTATGACGAGTTGCAGGTTATGGTCTCCGACGATGCGGGCACGGCAATTCCGCTCTATCTCTCCAATGTGGATCTGAAATCCAGCAAGGTGCAGGGTCTCGAACCCAACCCGCTGGGTGGCCAGATGGGCTATGCCATGGCCGAGTATCTCTGGCTGAACGCCTGATCGGCCCGGCGGCGGAATGCGGACCGGGGGCATGCCCGCCCCCGGTCGGCTTCCCCATTTCTGGAAGGAGCTACCGCGTCCGATGTCCGGTCAGATTCCGCTGCTGATTGTGGGCCGCCTGGCGATTGCCGCGGTTACGCTGCTGATCATTTCCTTCGCCGTCTTCGCCGCGGCGCAGATGCTGCCGGGTGACGTGGCGGAAATCCTGCTGGGGCAGGCGGCGACGCCCCAGGCGGTGGCCGATCTGCGCGCGGCGATGGATCTGGATAGCCCCGCCCTGCTGCGCTATGCGAACTGGCTGGCAGGGCTTGCTACCGGCGATTTCGGCATGTCTTACGTCAACAGGATGCCGGTGGCGGAGTTGATCAGCGGTCGGCTGGCCAACACACTGCTGCTTGCCGCAACCACCACGCTGATCGCTGTGCCGGTGGCTCTGCTGCTTGGCATTACCACGGCGATGAATCAGGGATCGCTTTACGACCGGGTGATTACGACCGGGATCATCTCTGTCATTTCGGTGCCGGAATTCATGATCGCCACCCTGGCGGTCCTGATTTTCGCGGTCTGGCTGAAATGGCTTCCAGCCCTGTCCCTCGCGAATGAGATTCACGGGCTTGGCGATCTTCTGCGCGTGTTCGCCATGCCCGTAATCACGCTGAGCTTCGTCATTTCTGCCCAGATGATCCGCATGACACGGGCGGCGGTGATCGAAACACTGAAAATGCCCTTCATCGAAATGGCGGTGCTGAAAGGCGCCTCGCGCGGGCGTATCGTGCTACGCCATGCTCTTCCCAATGCCATCGGCCCGATCGCCAATGCGGTCGCCCTATCCCTGTCCTATCTGCTTGGCGGCGTCATCATCGTGGAAACGATCTTCAACTATCCGGGTGTGGCGAAGCTGATGGTGGATGCGGTTTCCACCCGCGATCTGCCGCTGATCCAAAGCTGCGCCATGCTGTTCTGCTTCGGCTTCCTGATATTGACGACCTGCGCCGATGTGATCGCCATCCTGGCCAATCCGAGGCTGCGGACATGACCAATCAGATACGAGGCACCTCCCGCTTCGGGCTGCGCATGAACGCGGTGGGCATCGCTGCCCTGCTGATCATGCTGTTCTGGGCAATCATGGCGCTGATCGGACCCATGCTCGCCCCCCATCCACCCGGCGACATCATCGATTTCGACTATTTCGGCCCCATCTCCGCCGAATTATGGCTGGGATCGGATTATCTTGGGCGCGACATCTTTTCGCGGATTCTGCTGGGTGCGCGCTACACCGTGGGCATATCCCTGGGGGCCGTCTGTATCGCCTGTTTCAGCGGTGTGGTGCTGGGAATGACCGCGGCCGCCATTGGCGGCTGGTTCGACAGTGCGCTCAGTCGCTTTTTGGACGCGCTGAACTCCATCCCTTCCAAACTGTTCGGACTGGTCGTAGTGGCGGCCGTCGGATCGTCCATTCCGGTTCTGGTGATCCTTCTGGCCGTGATCTACACGCCCGGCGCCTATCGCTTCGCCCGCGCGCTATCGGTCAATGCCAATGCAATGGATTATATCGCCGTCGCCCGGGCGCGCGGCGAACGGACGCTTTACATCATCGTGCAGGAAATCCTGCCCAACATAACCGGGCCGGTGCTTGCCGATCTGGGCCTGCGCTTCGTTTTCATCGTGCTGCTGCTGTCCGGCCTGTCCTTCCTCGGGCTTGGCGTACAGCCGCCAGAGGCGGATTGGGGGTCTCTGGTCCGGGAAAATCTGGGCGGGCTGCCTTTTGCGGCACCGGCGGTGATCGCGCCCTGCTTCGCCATCGCCAGCCTGACCATCAGCGTCAATCTGCTGATTGACAATCTACCGGTCAGAATCAGGGACCGGTCATGATGCGCCAGCCACTCATCGAAATCCGCGACCTCGAAGTCGAAGCGCGTACGGATGCCGGCCGGACCATACGCATCATCAAGGGCATCAGCCTGTCCGTGGCCCCAGGGGAAATCCTGGCCCTGATCGGGGAAAGCGGCTCGGGCAAGACCACGACTGCGTTGACGCTGATGGGCTACACTAGGCCCGGCTGTGCCATCACCGGCGGCGCGGTGCTGCTGGATGGCCGCGACATCCTGACGATGAGCGAGCAGGAACGCCGACGCCTGCGCGGGACGGAGATCGCCTATGTGCCGCAAAGCGCCGCCGCCGCCTTCAACCCGGCCCGCCGACTGATCGATCAGGTGGTGGAAGTCGCCGATATCCATAAGCTGATGCCACGGGACGAGGCGCGCAGCCGCGCCATGGCGCTGTTCCGGACACTGGCCCTGCCCGATCCCGACCGGATCGGAGAACGCTATCCGCACCAGGTTTCCGGCGGGCAGTTACAACGCCTTGCCGCTGCGATGGCTCTGATCGGCGGCCCGCGCCTGATGATTTTCGACGAACCGACCACGGCGCTGGACGTCACCACCCAGATCGAGGTGCTGCGCGCCTTCAAGGATGTGTTGCGCCAGGACGCCATGGCGGGTGTCTATGTCTCCCACGATCTTGCGGTGGTGGCGCAGATCGCCGACCGGATCGCCGTGCTGAAGGATGGCGCAGTGCAGGAGGAGGGGCTGACGGAGGATATCCTGTACCGCCCATCCCATGCCTATACCCGCGAATTGCTGGCGGCTTTCGAACCCGTCGCCTATGCAGCCACGACCCCGGCCGCTGCCGCCAAGACCACGCCGCGCCGCCCGCCTGTGCTGGAGGTCAAAGGCATCCTCGCGGGCTATGGTCCGCGCGACCGGGCCGGGCTGCCGGGCAAGACCGTGCTCCTGGACGTCTCCTGCCAGGTGGAACGGGGCCGCAATCTGGGCATCATCGGGGAAAGCGGCTCGGGGAAATCAACCCTGGCGCGGGTGATGGCCGGGCTGCTGTCGCCCGCGCGCGGGCAGGTCCTGCTCGACGGGCGCGAACTGGAACCGCTGGCCGCCAACCGCCGCAAGGAAGAACTGCGCCGGATGCAGATCGTCTTCCAGCTTGCCGATACCGCACTGAACCCCGCCCGCAGCGTGGACGACATTCTGTCCAGGCCCCTGACCTTCTATCACGGCATGTCCGGCGCGGCACGCGAGACACGGGTCCGTGACCTGCTCGATATGGTAAAGCTGCCCGTTGCGCTGCGTCACCGCATGCCGGGTGAACTGTCGGGCGGCCAGAAGCAACGCGTAAACTTGGCCCGCGCGCTCGCGGCAGAGCCCGATGTCATCCTCTGCGACGAGATCACCTCCGCGCTCGACACCGTGGTGGCCGCCGCGATCCTGGAACTGCTGAAGGAATTGCAGCGCGAATTGCGCCTGTCCTATGTCTTTATCAGCCATGACCTGTCGACGGTACAGGCGATCTGCGACGACGTCATGGTGATGCGCCACGGCGAGCGTGTGGAACTGTTGGCGAATGCGGCACTGCCACATGGCGCGCGGCACCCCTATTCCAGGCTGCTTTTCGCCTCCGTCCCCAGGCTTGATCCAGGCTGGCTGGATAGCCTGCCGATCGAAATCACCCAGGCCGACCGGGACAATCCTATTTCGGAAACATCGTCTTGAGTGGCAGGTGGGATTTCACGAAGGGTGACTTCATCACCACGAAGCTGAAATATTTGTCGATGCCGATATCCTGATCGATCATCCGCTCCATGATGGCCTGATAATCGCCAATACTGGCCGTGATGAATTTCAGGAGATAATCATAGCCGCCCGAAACAAGGTGGCATTCGATGATCTCCTCCACCTTCTCCGCAGCCTGCTGGAACCGTTCGAAATCCATGCCGCGATGATTCTTCAGCGTCACCTCGGTAAAGACGGTGATGGTCGGGCCGATCTTTGCCAGGTCGATCTGGGCGGAATAGCCTGTGATATATCCAGCCTGCTGCAGTTTCTTCACACGCATCAGGCACGGGCTTGGCGATAGATACACAAGCTCCGCCAGTTCCACATTGGTGATGCGGCCATTCTTCTGCAATTCATGCAGAATGCGGATATCGATCCGGTCGAGCTTCATGGATTCCCCTGCATGTTGGCTCCCAGATTAGCACATCATGCGGTAGCGGCAATCAGCGATTATCCGCTAAAAACCGGAATTTTATTGGTTCCCGTGATCCAATGGGGAGAACTCCGCATAGGTATTTCGGCATATTATGCCGCTTGGCGTAGCTCTGCGGTAAATTTCCCTGATCCGGCCGGTCTACAGTGCCAGCCGGTCCACCTGGGGCATTGCCCCATCCCATATCGTACCCACGAAGGAAATTTAGGATGCCGGCGCCCCTGATGCGGATCGACACGCCCGATACCCTGCCGGCACAAGCCGATGTGGTCATTGTCGGCGCCGGCATCGTCGGGGTTTGCAGCGCCTATTATCTGGCGCGGCGCGGCCTGAAAGTCGCCCTGCTGGAAAAGGGCCTGATCGGCGCGGAACAGTCGAGTCGAAACTGGGGATGGTGCCGCCAGCAGAACCGCGATATGCGCGAACTGCCGATGGCAACCCGCAGCCTGGCTTTGTGGGATGGGCTGGAACAGGAGATCGGGGTGGGCTTTCGCCGCTGCGGCTTGCTGTATCTGTCCGACGACGAGGCGGAGATCGCGGCTTGGGCGCGCTGGTGCGACTTCGCCGCAGGCCAGGGCGTCACCAGCCATGCATTGGGCGCCGCCGAAGCAAGCGCGCGCGGCCAGGCAACCGGCAAGGCCTGGAAAGGCGGCGTTTTCTCGCCCAGCGACGGCGTGGCGGACCCTTCAATTGCGGCCCCGTCGGTCGCCCGGGCGGTGCAGGCTCTGGGCGGGCATGTCTTGCAAAACTGTGCGGTGCGTGGCCTGGAACTGTCGGCCGGGCGCATCAGTGCGGTGGTGACGGAACGGGGCGTGATCCGCACCACAACCGTCGTCCTGGCGGCCGGAGCCTGGGCATCCTCCTTCTGCCGGCAATATGGCGTTCGCTTTCCTCAGGCTTCCATCCGTTCCTCCATCCTCTCGGTAAGCCGGGTGGACGGTATTCCCGATGCCCTGCACACGGCGCGCGCCTCCATCACCAGCCGGGGGGCGGCCGGGCACACGCTGGCAATCTCCGGCCGGGCGAAGGTCGACCCGACAGGACAGATGCTGCGCTTCGCACCCAGCTTCCTGCCGATGTTCCTGAAGCGCCACCGCGCCCTTTCACCGGGCGGGTTGGAAGCGTTGCGCTGTGGACATGAAACGCTGCGCCACTGGGCCCTGGATCGGGAAACCCCAATGGAACGGCTGCGCATCCTGGATCCGAGGCCGGACAGCCGGCAGATCGCCGACACGCTGGAACGCGCCCGCGCCCTGTTACCGGGGCTGCGGAACAGCCAGGTGACAGGGGTCTGGGCAGGCTATATCGACAGCACACCGGATGGCGTGCCCGCCATAGGCAGCACCAAGGTTCCGGGTTTCATCCTGGCGGCGGGTTTCAGCGGCCATGGCTTCGGAATCGGTCCGGGCGCCGGGGAACTGGTGGCCGACATCGTCACGGGGACCGAACCCGCGCTCAATGCCAGAGGATGCGACCCCGCCCGCTTCAGCCAGGGCACCTGGGGCAAGGTGGCGGAGTTCTGAAGCTATCCCAGGGCCTGATTGACAAGACCGAAGACCCGTTCCGGACCTGAGACAGGCGGCGCACCCAGCGCCATGGTGGTGACCTGATCATAGGAGCGCAACCCAGCCGCCGCCAGGAATGCGCGCAGGGCGCCGTCTTTCTCGCGCGTGTCCATGCGCAGGAAATCACCCGCATGGCCGGCCATCAAAGGCCGGATCAGCGCAATACAGTCCTGCTCCGACGCAGCGACAACCGGGCCTATCACATGGCCGCGCCCGAAAGGCCGGCACAGCGCAAACCCTGCCAACTGCCCGGCGCGCTCCAGCACGACACCCTGGGAGAGGGTCAAGAGCCGCGTCAGCACCGCGTGGCGGTCGCCACCATAAGCCCGGGCGTCCATGGACAACAGCGCATCATGATGCGCGTCTTCCAGCGGAACGGCATCATCCGGACCGTCGGGCAGATCACCCAGAACGCCCTGATGCTGGTACACCGTACCGGTCGGCGTGAAATCAAGCGACAGATATAGCCGATAGGCCGCCTTGGTCGCGTTCAGGATACGTGTCCGCCCGACCGTTGCCCGCAGCACATGGCCCATCAGCCAGCGCCCGGCGCCGTTATCCTGCAAGCGCGGCGAGGTAATGACCATGCCCACATTGGCAATGGTGGGACCGATCGGAAACCACATGGCCGAGCCAAGGATGCGTCCGATCTCGTCGCGTGCGACAAATCCATGACCAAGGGATAACAGCAGTTCCCAATCATGCGGGCGATGCGGCCAATTCACGGCAATGGAAAGCTCGTGCAAGCGCGGCACGTCCTCCCCCCGCATCGGCTCGCAGGTCAGCTCATAGCTGTCCAAGGTCTTCGTCAGATCCACCGAATGATCCCGCCCTTATTGCTCTGCCGGCAAGCCTAGCGGATTTCGACGGCATTTCATGCGGTATCCTGAACAAATTTGGAACATCATGCCGAGGCAAGCTCTCCAGACGCCCATCGACCAGTATCAACCGCGCAGAATGGTGAACATCGCCTCCAGATCCGCCCAAAGGTCCTGCGAGTCTTCCAGCCCGATGGAAAGGCGCAGGAGGGTGCCATCCCGCTTCCGGCCTGGGATGATGCGGCTGGTCTTTACCGACATCGGCGCGATCAGGCTGCGGGTCCCGCCGAAGGATGACCCGAGCGCGAAGGTCTTCAGCGCGGCCAGCGCCTGGCCGATGCGCGGTTCCGCTTCCAATGGCAGCGCTATACTGAACAGGCCCGACGCGCCCGCGAAATCACGGCGCCAAATGTCATGCCCCGCATGGCCGGGCAAAGCCGGATGCAGCACCTCCCCTACACCGGGCATCGCCGCCAGACGTTGGGCGAAATCCTGCGCCACCCGGCCGGCATGGGCCAGTCGCACCCCCATGGTCTGGATGCCGCGCAGGGCGAGCGACACGTCATCCGGCGACACGCCGATGCCCAGCATGCGCGTGGTATCGCGCAGCAGGTCGCGCAGACCCAGCTCCGAAACCGTGACCGAACCCAGCAGCAGATCGGAATGGCCGCCCGCATATTTGGTCAGGGATTGCATGGAAAAATCCACGCCATGCGCCAACGGCTTGAACAGAAGCGGCGTGGCCCAGCTGTTGTCACAGCCGACCAGCACGTCCCTGGCATGGGCGGCCTGCACGATGGCGGGAATATCCTGCACCTCCATCGTGGTGGAGCCGGGAGATTCCGTCCAGATCAGCTTGACCCGATCATCGATCAGCTCTGCGATGCCCGCCCCGATCAGCGGATCATAGCTGCGGTGCGTGATGCCGCGCGGCGCCAGGTAATGGGCGCAGAAATCCGTCACCGGGGGATAGACCGTGTCGGGCAGCAGCACTACATCGCCGGGCCGGAGCACCGCCAGCAGGACGATGGTCACCGCCGACTGGCCGGATGGAAGGACAACGGTCCGCACCCCGCCTTCCAGCGCGCTCAGCTGTGCTTCCAGCACCTTGGTGGTCGGCGTTCCATACAGGCCATAGGCATAGTCATCCGGACCCCGCTTATGACGGGTTGCATAAGCCTCCATATCCCTGAACAGGATGGTGGAGGCTCGATGGACTGGCACGCCGAGGGCATCGAACCCAGCTTGCGAAACTTCGGGCGTGATAACGGCTTTGGTCAGGTCGCGCATGACATCTCCTGTTTCCATCGACCTCAGGAAACACCCACCACCCTAGAAAAACAACTGCCATCACCCTATAAGTCCATGTCTTCAGCTTATAGGTCTGACCATGCATTTTCGTCAGTTGGAAGCCTTCCATACCGTGATGACGACCGGTTCCACCGTGCGCGCGGCGGAGCTGATGGGGGTAACCCAGCCGGCCGTCAGCCGCGGCATTGCCGAGCTTGAAACCTCCATCGGCTTTGCCCTGTTCGACCGGGTGCGCGGCCGGTTGATCGCCACGCCCGAGGGCAGGCTGTTCCATCGGGAGGTGGAGGAGAGCTTCCAGGGCCTGGACCGGTTGCGCGCGGCCGCCGCCTCCATCCGCGATTATGGCTCCGGCAGCATCCGGATTGCCTGCCTGTCGGCGCTGGGGGCGGAACTGGTGCCCCGCGCCATCCAGGCCTTCCTGGCGGACAATCCGCGCATCCGGATCACGCTGCAGGTGCTATCCTCCACCAATGTCCGCAATCTGGTGCTGGACGGCCGCTTCGATCTGGGCCTGGCGGCCGATGAGGTGGACCGTTCCGGGCTGGATTCCCAGCTATTCGGCAATTTCCCGGTGCTATGCGCCCTGCCGCAGGGCCATCCGCTATGCCGGCTTGCGGTGATCCGCCCGCAGGATCTGCAAGGCGTGCCGATGATCGGCCTGGCCCCGGAGGACCGCGCGCGCCAGCGGATCGACGCGGCGATGCGGGCGGAAGGCGTGGAGCCTGACTATCTGGTCGAGACGCCGAGCGCCTCGACGATCTGCGCCATGGTGCTGGCGGGAACCGCCCCCGGCTTCGTCAGCCCGCCCGCCGTGACGGGCTTTCTGGAGCGCGGGCTGATCCTGCGCCCCTTCGAACCGGCGATCTATTTCCGGCACTATCTTCTGTTCCGGCCCGACGCGCAGAAGGCGCGTCTGGTCCGCGATTTCATCGCCGCTTTGTTCGCCGAACGCAACCGCATGCGGTACCAGTGATGAGGGCGAAGCGAACGGGTCAGAGATAATCCGTCAGCGACAACCCGGTGACGGAGGCAAGCGCGCTGTAAGATGCCTGCAGCAAGGTCTCGTATTCCGAAACGCGCGCCGCCGCTTCCGCCACATCCACGCTCTGCAAATTCTCCAGCGCGGTTTCCAGCATGCCTTGATGCGACGTTTCGTCGGCGATGAAGCCCTCCACACGGCTGGCCTGCGTGCTCAGCTTCTCCTGTAACTGGGCGACGCCGGTCTCCGCCTCCTCCAGCAGGGCATAGGCCGCCTGGATCGTGGCCTCATCCGCCGCGTCTGCGTCCATATCCGCCAGCATGGCAAAGGCCCGCAATGCCTTCTCGAAGGCCGGATCGGCGGCGGTCACGCCATATTCCAGCGTCTCGCCCTCATTGACCAGAATGGCGCTGGACGCATCCTTGCCGACATAATAATCGCCGTCGGCCTGGGTCGCGTCAGCCAGCGGATCGTAATCCGCCGCATCCAGATCAACCGCCGGCGTGGTCCCGCCGGAGCCCGCGAAGACATAGCGCCCGCCCAGATCGGTGTTCAGCAGGTCGGCGATATCCTGCATCCAGCTTGATGCCGAGGCGACCAGGGTGCTCGCATCATTGGAAACCCCGCTCAGCGTGGAAGCGACCATCGTCTTCGCGTCCGACAGCAGATCGGTGATGCTGCTCAACGTGGCATAGGCGGTTTCGATATCCAGTTGCGCCTGTTCGGCATGGGTCACCAGTTGCTTGGAGCGGGCATACTGGTTGTCCAGATTGACCTTGGCATCCGCCCCGCCATTCAGCCCCGACAGGCTTTGCGAGGCAAGGCCGGAGGATTGCTGGAGCAAGGCCTTGTTGTACTCCCCCTGCAATTCCAGCGCGTTGTTGCGCAGGGCCTGATTGATTGTCGCCGTAGAAACCCGCATGTCGATTACTCCACCGTATCCAAAAGGGTTTCGAACATTTCCTGGGCGACCTTCAGGATCTGGGCCGCCGTGTCGTATGACTGCTGCAGCGTCGTCAGGATCGCCAATTCCTCGTCCACATTGACGCCATAGCTGTTGGAGAAGCTGGTGGAGAGGTTGGAGCGCACGCTTTCCGACAGGCTGGCATCAGTCGATGCGTCGCTGGCCGCGTCGCTTACCCCATCGATAATGGACGCGATGCGCGCGACCAGGGTCAGGCTGTCCGCCTTCTGGCTGCCCGCTTCGGAAAAGGCGATGGGACTTTCCAGCACGGATGCAAGGGATTGCAGCGCGGAGGTATCGCCCGATGCCAGCGCCTGCTCCCCCACCACAGTCGAAGCAAGACCGGTAACCGGCAAGGTTGAAGCGGTCAGCGTTTCCGAAACGCTGAGAGAAGAGGCATCATCCCCGCGCAGCAAATCATTGAAGCCGAAGAACTGCGATGCGCCGCTATCGTCGATCTGCCCATCCCCGCCGATGGCGATACCGTTGCCATCAATGCTGGTGATGGTGATTGCCCCGTCGGCATCGGTGCTTACGCTGTAATCCCCGCTGACGGTGATGGCATCCAGCAATTCCTGGGTTGTGGCATAGCCGGAAAGATCGAAATCCTGCGAAGACAGGACCGTGCCGTCATCACTCAACTCAACCAGCGTCATCGTGCCGGTTCCGGTCATGGCGTCGCCGGTCGCGATACCATCCTTGGAAGTCAGGCTGCTGGGCGCGGGCACGGCGGTGGAAGCGTTGGACACCGCATTCACCGCGTCTGCCACGGTCGCTGCCAGTTCGTCCAACTCGGCCTGGAGCGCGGGCAGGGTCTCGTCGCGCAGTTCCAGCAGCGCCCCCAGCGTCCCGCCGGAAAGCGTTGAGGTGATATCCTGGCCCGAAATCTCGATCCCGGCTATGCTGCCGCCATTGGCCGGATCATAGACGGCATCGGCGGACATGCGCCCGAAACTGTCATAGGACAGCTCCTGCGCCACCGAGGTCAGCAGCGTCTGCCCGCCCGAGGAAAAGATCCGGACCTCGCCATTGTCCTGGTAATAATAGGAAATATCGAGATCGCCGGAGAGGGTTTCCAGCTCCGCGCGCTGCTGGTCCTGCAAATCCGCCGTGGACAATCCTCTGGCGGACGCAGACGCGATCTCGCTGTTGATCTTTTCCAACCGCTGCAGCGAGGCGTTGATATCGTCAACCACCTCGGTGATCTGGCTGTCGACATCGGTGCGGGCCTGCTGGATGGCCGCGGATGTATCGCCCAACTCGTCCGCCCATGCCTCCAGCGCATCGACCACGCTTTGGGTCGATGCGCTGTCGCCGCCGGACGCAACCGCCTCGCTCAACGCATTCAGGATATCGGTTGCGGTCGCCTGCAGACCCGTTTCGGTATCGACGCTGCCCAAGGTAGTGACGAGCGATTCCAGCGCGTCGGAGACGGCCGCATCATAGGCGGCATCGGAGGTCGCGCCCATGATCTGACGCTCCAGCGCCAGATTGATGGAGTTGGTGATGGTGGTGCTGGTGACCCCAACGCCCTGCCCCGCCAGCACCAGGGTGGAGGTCGAGGCGGTCTTCTTGGTGTAGCTGGTGTCGTCGGCCTTGCCGATATTGGACGACGTCACCGCGATCTGCGACTGGGTGGTCAACAGCGCGCTGGAACCGGTGCTCATGATATTCGACAGCGACGACATGGGCGGGGTCTCCTCCGGCTAAAGCGTTCACAGCCCCTGGCGCTGCATGGCGGCTGGATCGCCATGGTGCAGGGCGCCCTGCACCATGGCAGGCGCCTCCTCGCGCCTCGCCTCGCCCTCGCTTTCCGCGAAGGTCTCCTGCAGGATGGAATCGATCATTCGGCACAGGGCCTGGCGGTGATGGGCGAGCGAGATCTGGTTCTGCCTGGCAAGGGTGATGACCCGCAAAACGCGCTGTTCCAGCCCCAGCCGCCTGACCAGTTGCCGGTCGGCATCGCCCAGCGGTTCGGCGAACAGGTTGCGGCACAGGAAGGTATAAGCCAGCTCGACCGCCTCCTTACGCTGCACGAGATCGGCCGGCGGGGTGCTGTCCTGCACCAGGAAAAGGGCTTCCCGGGCCAGAAGCTCGACCAATTCATCGATCAGATCGGACAGCGTGCGCCATTTCCGCTCCCTGTCCTGTGTGATCGGCATCGCCTGATCCTGCATCATGCCATTATCCCTCATCCCAGCCTCCCTGCGCGGGCATAGGCGCGGCTGCACTGCTTGCTGGCCCGAAGCCGCCGCAGATCCTCCTCCACCGCGCGCTGTTCCGCCCCCATCCGATCCAAAACGAGGCGGATCGCCGTGACGGCGGCCAGGACCTGATCGCGGCCACCGGTTTCCATGGCGCTGGCTGCCTGGGCCGAAGCACGGCGCTCCTCCCCCAGGACACGGCGCTGGGCCATCCGGGACGCTCCCTGCCGATCCCGCTTCATGATTTGGCCCTGATCAGCGTGTCGAACATGTCCTGCACCGTGCTGATGATTTCAGACGCGGCCGAATAGGCCTGCTGGGCACGGATCAGATTGGTGAATTCATCCGCCGTATCGACGGTGGAGGATTCCAGCGCGTTGGAGAAAATGCTGCCCGCACCGCCGGTACCGGGCAGAACCAGCGTCGCGCTGCCGGATTCGTTAGTGGCGGAATAGACATTGCCCGATTTGGCTTCCAGCCCATCGGCATTGGCGAAGGTCGCCAACGGAATCTGATAGATCGGATAGCTGATGCCATTGCTGAAATTCGCGATCACCAGCCCGCTTTCATCGATCTCGACACTTTCGAAATCGCCATAGGGCACACCGTCCTGATCGATTTCGCTGACTTCGATCTGAATGGAGTCCGACGAGCTGGGAGCATATTGCGTCAGCCCATCCGCCCGATCCGCCGTCCCCGCATCGAAGGCGATGGCGCTGTCGGCGGCCCCCGTGGTCCAATCGACAATCGCGATATCCAGCGGATCGGGGACGGAGGAGGCAAAGGTGCCATCCTCGTTGAAGGTGATGGTGCCGCCGCCTGAAGCGGTGCCGCTGACCGCTCCGCTTGCGACCTGGGTCGGGTCCGATACCGTCATCGTCCAGCTGTTGGCGGCGGTCTTTTCATAGGTGATGCTCAGGGAATGGGCGACACCCAGGCTGTCATAGATTTCGGTGGAGACGGAATAGCTGTCCCCAATCTCCGCCGTGGCGGGAAGGTTTGCCTCCAGCGCCAATTCGCTGGTAGCCACCGCCGTGCCGCTCAACTCGCCGATATTGATCGTCTCCAGCGCGGCGCTGCCGGTTCCGCTGATCGTATTGCCATCCTGATCGGTGCGATATCCCTGCAGATAGAAGCCGTTGCTGTTGACCAGATCGCCATCGGCGTCGGCGGTGAAATCGCCGGCACGGGTGTACAGCAGCACATCGCTGTCAGGGGTGGCCGTCACCGTGAAGAAGCCATTGCCATCAATGGCCAGCGAGGTTGCCACATCGCTGGAAACCAGTTGCCCCTGCAGCGAGATGTTCTGCGTCGGCTGGGCGATGGTGCCCGCCCCGGTGAAGTTGGAGGTCGAGCCGCTGCCGGTTACCAGGGTGTAGAAACTGGCCGAGGTCGTTTTGTAGCCAACGGTTTCGCTGTTCGCGAGATTGTTGGAAATGGTGGATACCGCGGCCGACTGCGACTGAAGCGCCGTTACCGCAATATTCATGGAACCGCCAAGACTGCTCATATCGATGGTCCTTGAGCGAGAGGGAAGTTGGTTCAGCTGGCCGTAACGACGGAATCAAGGGTGATCGCCGAGCCGTTCTCGAGCAGCAGCAGCGCCTCGCCGCTGGCCCAGCTGGCTTCGGTGACGCGGCTGGTGGACAGGACCGAGGCGATCTCCTCTTCGCCGCCCACCGTCGCGGTGGCGACCAGCGTGTAATCGCCGGCCTCGGCCGTCTCCCCGTCGGTCGTTTCGCCGGACCAGACGAATTCAGAGAATGTGGATCCGGTCTCCGTTTCGGGCGTCGCCGTCGTCTCGTAGACGGTGTTGCCGGAGGAATCGGTGACCGTATAGGTCACGCTGGTGGCACTGCTCGGCAGATCGACCGCCCAGGTCAGTTCGCTGCTGCCGTCATAGCTCTGCGTCGCGGTCTCATAGGTCACGTCCTTGCCAACGAAGGACAGCGCGGTATCGGACGTCTGCTCGTTCGTCGATTGCAGCAGCGCGCTCAGATATTCATTGGTCTGCATTTGCTGCTCGATGCTGGAATACTGCACCAGCTGCGAGGTCATCTCCGTCGTGTCGACCGGGTCGAGCGGGCTCTGGTTTTCCAGCTGCGCGATCAGCACACTCAGGAACAGCTCATAACTATCCTCGACCGACGTCGCGGCATCGCTGCTGGTCGCAACCGCGCTGGTCGAACCAATCGTGCCATAGACGGACGTCGTGGAGACGGCGGCGACCGACATGTCGAAGCTCCCTTGATCGGTACCGGGCGGAGCGCTCGGCACTGCATTCGGGAACAAGGACGCGCAGCCCGGCCGAAAACTGGCGCATCTCTTTCAAGAAAAAAATTTGCCGACCCCGCGCCAGTTTTCCCGAACCCCACACGTCCTGACTAATGCGTCCGGTCGAATGGCGGGTGGAACCGCCGGCCTCCGGGCGAGAACCCAACCCGATCGCCTCAGAAGGAGGCGGTCTTCTTTCAAGGAGAACCCCGATGCCCGTTATCGCCACCAACACCTCGGCCAATGCCGCCCTGCGGTATCTGAATCTGAACTCGGCCGAACAGTCGGATGCGTTGAACAGGCTGGCCAGCGGGTCGCGCATCAACAAGGCGTCGGACGACGCCGCCGGGCTGGCGGTCGCCACCAAGCTCAGCTCCGATGTCAGCGTCCTGAATCAGGCACAGACCAATGCCTCGCATGCCAGCTCGGTGCTGCAGACCGCCGATGGCGGCGCCTCGCAGATTTCCGACATTCTGGAACGCATGAAGGAGCTGGTCGCCCAGTCCCTGTCCGGCGCGGTGACCGATGACGAACGCGCCTATATCGATGCGGAATTCTCGCAGCTGATCGAAGAAATCGATTCCATTGCGACGGGTACCCGCTTCAACGGCGAAGCCCTGCTGGATGGTACGGGAGACCACGCAACAGGCGTCGACTATCTGGTGGGTACGGATGTCGCCTCCGACACGCTGACCGTAACGATTGACGATCTGAGCGCGGCCACGCTTGCGGTGGATGCGCTCACCGTCGGCACCCAGGCAGACGCCACCACCGCCGCCACGGCCATTGATACGGCCATCAGCACGGTAGCCGCCGCGCGGGCCGATCTGGGCGCGCAGATGTCCCGCTTCGAATACCATTCCAACCAGCTTGCCAATGCAGAGGAGAATCTGTCCGCAGCCCAGTCGGCCATCATCGATGCCGATGTGGCGGAAGAGCAGACCAGTCTTTCCTCCGCCCAGGTGAAGACCAATGCGGCGATCGCGGCCCTGGCCGCGGCCAACAACATGCCCCAGTCGCTGCTGCAGCTGCTGCAGTAACGATTGCGGCCGGCGCGGACGATGCATGTACCCTTCCCATCGTCCGCGCCGCTTCTTCCGATCCAGGGGTAGCCGAGGCCAGGCCCATGTCGACCATCGTCACGTCCAGTTCGGTAACCGGCAGCAGCAACATCTACGTCACCGGCACCAATTCCGATGTGGATTCCAGCGCCCTGATCGAGGCTGCCGTGGCGGCGAAACTGGCCAAGGCCGATACGCTGGAAACCCAGATCGACACGCTGGAAGCCGAACAGGCCGCCTATGAGGAGATGGACAGCCTGCTGACGACGCTGTCGGAGGCGCTGGAGGATCTGTCCGGCTCGTCCGACGACAGCGCCTTCAGTCAGAACAGTGTCTATCTGTCCTCCGCCACGCTTTCCACTCCCACCAATTATCTGAGCGCGACCGTGACCGAGGAAGCGGAAACCGGCACCTATTCCATTGTGGTCGAGCAGGTGGCGACCAGTCACAAGATCGCCTCCAGCGAACAGGCAAGCGATACCGCGCTCGGGCTCAGCGGCAGTTTCACGGTCGCGACCTCCGGCGGTGGATCGGTGGAGATAGAGATCGACACCGACATGACCATCGAGGACATCGCCTATGCCATCAACCTGCAAACCGATACCAGCGGGGTGAAGGCCAGCCTTGTGCGCACCAGCGACGGTTCCTACACGCTGACGCTGGCGGCCACGGATACGGGCGTGGAGATCGAACTGGCCGCCGGTTCCGGCGACGACGTGCTGCAATCCCTCGGCCTGACCGACGCGGATGGCAATATCGCCAATGAGTTGCAGGCCGCCCAGGGGGCGATCATCACAGTGGACGGGCTGACCGTGACCAGCACCACCAACGAGATCGAGGACGTCATCCCCGGCGTGTCGCTCGACCTCTACAATTCGACCGCAGGCGAAACCATTACCCTGGAAGTGGAGCAGGATCTGTCGAGCCTGCAAACCGTGATCGAAAGCTTCGTGGACGCCTACAACGCCTATCGCGATTTCGCCCTGGCCCAGCAGGAAGTCGACAGCACCGGCGGTGCGGCCGACAGCGCGACCCTGTTCGGCGAGGTCATGCTGCGTCAGGCCAACCGCGCCATCTATGAGGCCCTGCTGACCAACGTGGAGGTGGATGGAACCACCTATACGCTGGCCGATATCGGCATCACCTATGGCGATGACAACATGCTGGAAATCGACGCGGAAACGCTGGAAGACGCGCTGCTCTACAATGCCGATGTGGTTCAGGCGCTGTTTTCCGCATCCTCCACCACCAGCACCTCGGAACTGGGCGTGGTCGGCCTGCCCGGATCGCTGGAAAGCGGCAGCTATGAAATCTCCATTGTCCGGGACCCCGACAGCGGCACCATCACCTCCGCCTCGATCGACGGGGTCGCACTCAACGTCTCCGGCTCCACGCTGTCGGGCGTTTCGGGCACGACCTATGAGGGGCTGTGGCTGGTCTATACCGGCGAGGAGGACGCGACCGTGACGCTGACGGTGTCCCAGGGCCTGGCCGACACGCTGATCGACACGCTGGACAGCTATATCAACGACACCGACGGGCTGATCCTGGGGCGGACGGAAAGCCTGGGCAGCGCGATCAGCAAGAAGGAAGACCAGATCAGCCGCATCGAACAGCAGGCCGCCGATCTGGAGGAATACCTGATCTCCTATTACGCCAAGCTGGAAGCCAAGATCGAGGCGGCGAACATCACGCTGGCCCAGCTCGAAGCCCTGCTGAACAGCGACGATTGAACCGAGACAAGGATGCCGCCCATGGGACAGCAAGCCGCCATCGCCAACAGGGCCTATCGCAATGCCCGCCTGACCCTTCCGCCGCTTCCCGCGATCGTCGCTTTGTACCAGACCTGCATTGCGCTGATCATGAAGGCGCGCGATGCCAGGCTCGCCAATCGGCGCGACGAAGAATTCGCGATGAATGTAAAAGCCATCCTGATTCTGGAAGGGCTGAAAAGCAACCTTGACCGGTCGACCCCGGCCCTGCAAGACATGTCCGGCAATCTTTCAGCCTTCTATGACCGGGCCGTGGCCCAGATCCATCTGGCCCAGCGCTTGCGTGGCCAGGACAGTCTGGATCGCTATGACAGCCTGCATCGCCAGCTTCTGGAAATGCTGGAGGCCTGGAAGCTCGTGCTGGCAACCGTCGATTCGCGCGGGGCGGCCTCGACCAGCCCTTCGGCAGGCCCGGCCGCAACGGCCGCCGCAAGGAGGCGGGATGCATAGGGGCGCAGCGTTGACAGGGTTTGGGATGGGGGTTGGGCCGGCATGCTATCGCATGACTGCCTGTTGGCGGAATCGAATTGGACCGGCCCCCTGTCCGGGGATGCTCCGTCATGGGCGCTGACGGTGGCATGCGCCCATCCGCCTTCGTGCGCGCCGGCCATGGCGGCCTGGTAATGCGGGACAATTCGGGGGCCGCGCCGTCTTCCCCGACCGAGCGGGCGGAAGGTATCGACGAGGCGCTGATGCGGCTTGTCGCGAATGGCGACCGCCAGGCTTTCCGTCAACTGATCCAGCGCCATCTGGACCGGATCATCATCCTGGCCAGGCGCATCGTCGGGCCGGCGGAATCGGAAGACATCGCCCAGGAAGTATTCCTGAAAATCTGGCGGCAGCGCCAGCAGCATGGGACGGAGGTGCTGCACTTCAAGACCTGGCTATACCGCGTCGCGGTGAACCAGTGCCTGGACTGGAAGCGCCGGGCGCTGCCGGGAGGAACCGAGGAGATGCCGGATATCGAGGATCCCGGCGCCTCGCCCTTCGTCGAGGTTCAGAACCTTGAACGGGCGGAACTGGTGAAGGGCGCCATCGCACAGCTATCGCAACGCCAGAGAATCGCGATTACACTGTATTATCAGGAGGATTTGCAGGCGAGCGAGGTGGCGGAAATCATGCAGTGTGAACTGAACGCCGTGGAATCCTTGCTCAAGCGCGGGCGGCAGAAGCTGCGGGAGAATCTGGAGAAAGACGCGTTTCTCTGATTCGCCTGGCGTTACGGGAAGTCGAGAATGGACATTCGGGAGTTTTCGTCCCTGTTGGCCGTCTATGGCGGCCGGCTGGACAAGTGGCCACACACACATCGCCTGCCGGCCATGCGATTGCTGGAGCGATCGGCCGATGCGCTTGTCCTGCTGGAGCAGGCCCGGGCGCTGGATGCGGATTTGCGCGCGCAGGAGACAGCAACATCCCCAGACCGGCTACGCGCGATGGAAGACGACATCCTGGCGCGGTTGGAGCTGGAGGAGGAGCAGGCCCCCAGACCCGAGCTGCACGAGCCGGTTCCCCCGCAGCCGCAGGCGCGGGCGAAACCCGCTGCCCGGCGACGCGGACAGGCGGCGCTGTGGGCGGGGCTGCGGCCGGGCCGGGCAGCCCCCGGGCCGTCCGGCCATTCAGGTGCGCGGTTTGTCGTCGGCAGCATGACGGGCTTCGGGCTGTCCATGGTTCTGCTGGCAGGTGTTGGCCTGTGGATTGGCACCCATCTGGGGCATATTTCCACCTACAGCCAGCAGCAGGTTCTAGCCTATTATAGCATTGATCTTTGGTTGAGGTAACAGCATGGCGCAGGGTCCAAAATTCCGGCCGGGTTTCAGTCTCGGATTTCGCCTGTCCCTGGCGCTGAACGTGCTGCTGATCTGCATCGTGATCGGCTTCGTCTTCGTGGGCTTCCGCGGGCCGCCACCCATGTTTCCGCCGCTCGCCTTCCTAAATCGGGCTCCGTCGCTGCTGGAGAAGGTCCTGTCAGCCTCGCTGGAACCTGACCGTCTCGCCGACATCCGCGAAATGCTGGACCGCAGTTTTCCGCCGGGGGAAAATCCGCTTGCGCCTCCCCCACCACCGGGGCCCGGGCCGGGCTGGGGTGGACGCGACCGGGCAGGTTCTCCCGAACAGCTGATGGAGCGCTTTCTGGAAGGCCCGCTGACGCAGGAGGATCTGAGAAAATGGACAACCGAGCGCAATGACTTCCGGCGGATGCAGGAAGAACGAATGGACAATGCCATTGTGGAGTTTTCCAAAATCCTGACCCCGGAAGAAAAGGCGAGGCTTGTCGAGACCGTGAATACGCTGGGCAAGAATATGCGGGCCTGCGAGATGCAGGCCCAGCCATAGCCCGCAGGGATCAGTTCCCAGCCCGTCGCACCAGATGAAGGCGCAGGAACAGGACCAGCGATATCGCCGCCATCGCGACCAGCATGCCCGTCCAGATTCCCGGCAGTCCCTGACCTTCCCCCAGGCCAAACAAGGCCGCCAGCGGCAACCCCAGACCCCAGAGGCCGGAAATCGCCATCGCCGCCGGCCAGCGGGCATCGCCCAGCCCACGCAGGATGCCGACCAGTACGATCCGGCCGCAGTCCAGCGGCAGGCTGATCGCGGCGAACAGAAGCACCGACCGCGCCAGATCGGCAGCCTCCCCGGCAGGGGCCGTATCCGCCGTCAGGACCAGGGCCGCCAGCGGCCCTCGCGCCAGGGCCAGCGCCGCGCCGAACAGGATGGACAGGCCAAGCGCGGCCAGCAGGGCCTGACGGATGGCCCGCCAGCCGGCCTGCATCTGGTTGCGGCCATGATGGAAGGCGATGGTGATCGCCGCCGCTTCGCCCAGGGCGAACAGCATGGCGATCCCGATTTCCGCCGTGTGCAGGGCGATGGCATTGGCTGCCAGCGCTTTGGCGCCCAGCAATCCGGTCAACAGGGTAATGCAGGCGAAAAAGCCCATGGTGGCGCCTTCCAGCAGTGCCAGCGGCAGGCCATAGCCCAGAATCTCGGGCAGATATCGGCGGACATGCAGGGCCGCGCCGAGCCGAAACGGCCCTGCCAGGGCACCCTGCCGATGCAGCCAGAACAGCAGCGCCAGCGCCTTCGCCAGGGTGGTCAGAAAGGTCGCGAGACCGGCCCCGACAAGCCCCAGCGCAGGCAGCCCGGCCAGCCCGAACATGAACAGCGCATTGCCTGCGGCATTCACGGCAATCGCCAGCAGGGAAATGCGGGCAATCGCCTGGGCATGGCCCCGAATGGCCGCAAGGCTCCACAGCCCGGCGAACACACCGATGGCGGGGCTGGACCAGCACAGCCAGCCAAGATATGGGCCGCCCCTATCCACCAGCGCCCCATCCTGCCCCAGGGCCAGCAGGATCGGCGCGCCCAACACCGACAGGGCCAGGATGGGCAGGATCAGCACGCCACCCGCCAAACCAAGCGCCATCAGGCAGCCGCCGGCACCCTGCGCGTCACCGCTGCCGAGCTTCCTGGCCAGCACTGCGCCAGCACCGCCGATGAATCCCAGCAGGCAGAACAGCGGCAGATAGAACAGATTGGCCGCCAGCGCCGCGGCGGCCAGATCATCCGGCCCCAGCCAGCCGATCATCACCAGATCGGTCGCCGCGATGGCGATATGCGACAGATTGGCGAGCCCCAGCGACAGCGCCAGCGGTAACAGCCGCGGCGCGGCTTCAGCCATCGTCCCGCAGCGGATGCAGGATGTGAACGGCGATACCGCCATCGGGCCTTGTCGACACCTCGGCCGCGACCTGGAACACGGTGGCGAGGTTGGCGGCGGTCAGCACCTCGGCCGGGGGTCCGGCGGCCACGATCCGGCCCCGGCTCAGCAGGGCCAGATGGTCGCAATAGCGCGCAGCCAGGTCGATATCGTGCAGGGCCGCGATCGCCATGCCGCCCTGGCGCGTCAACCGGTCCCGCACAAGGTCAAGCACCACCAGCCGCCAGCGCAGATCCAGTGCCGAGGTGGGCTCGTCCAGCAGCAGCAGATCCGGCTCGCGGATCAGCGCCAAGGCCAGCCCGACCAGCTGGCGCTTGCCACCCGACAGCGTATGCAGCGGCGCCAGCGCCACCGGCAGCAGGCCGGTGGCCTCGAAAATGGCTTCGATGCGCCGCCCCAGCTCGGCATCGGACAAAGCCAGGTCGAGCGCGCGCGCCGTGCTCCACATCAGCTCCATCGGCATCAGGGCGGATGGGGCGGGTGGCGATTGCGGCATGGCTGCGACCTTCGCACGCCAGCGCCGCGACCCTGCCCGGTCCTGGCCCAGGCCGTCCAGCTCGATCAACCCGGTCGCCCGCTTTTCGCGCGACAGGCAACGCATCAGCGTGGACTTACCCGATGCGTTGGGGCCGAGCAGGCCCAGCATCTGCCCATCCGCCAAATCCGGCAGATCGATATCGCGCAGCACCTCCGTCTGGCCATATCCGGCAGCCAGACCACGCACGCGCAGCCGGGTCATGCCTGCCTCCGCCGGCCGATCAACAGCCCCAGCAGCATGGGCACGCCCACGATGGCGGTCAGAATGCCGACCGGCACGATCACGCCGGGCAGCAGCGCCTTGGACAGGAAGGAGGCGGCGGACAGGATCAGCGCCCCGCACAGGGCCGAACCCGGCACCAGCAGGCGGTGATCTTCCCCCAACAGCAGCCGCGCGATATGCGGCCCGACCAGCCCGATAAAGGCGATGGTGCCGACGAAACAGACCGCGAAGGCCGCCAGGATCGACGCCCGCAGAATGCCCCAGAACCGCAGCCGGGCGACATCGATACCCACACTGCGGGCATGCGCCTCTCCCCCGCGCAAGAGGGTCAGAAGCCAGACCTGACGCAGGCTGAAGGGCAGGATCAGGATCAGGCAGGCCGCGACGATCCACACTTCCGGCCAGCCCGCCTTGGTCAGATTGCCGATGGTCCAGAACACGATCTGCTGGCTGCTATCGGCATCGGCCACATAGTGCAGGGCGGCCGTCAGCGCATTGCACAGGAAGACCAGGGAAATACCGAACAGCACGACCGTTTCGCGCCCACCGCCGGCGTAATGCACGATCACCAGCACCAGTACCCCCGCCCCCAGCGCGAAGACCAGGGCCATCGCCGGCAGCATGGCTGCTTCCGGCAGCAGCGGCAGAACCGGAACCAGGACGATGGCGATGCTGGCGCCCAGGGCGGCGGCGGACGACACGCCCAGCGTGAAGGGGCTGGCCAGCGGATTGTCCAGGATGGTCTGGGTTTCCACCCCCGCAAGCCCCAGCGCCGCCCCCACCGCAAGCGCGATCAGCGCATCGGGCAGCCGTACCTGCCACAGGATGATGCGATGGCGCAGCTCCAGGCCGTGCGGATCGAACAGCCCCAGCACAATCTGTTCGGCCGACAGCCCGGCCGGCCCCGCCATCAGGTCGAGCCAGAGACAGCCCAGCAACCCCGCACCCAGCAGGCCAAGGATGAACCAGCGACGCTTCCGAATCGCAGCGAAGCGGCGCTGCAGGGATGGATCACCGTCAGTCACGCGGCACCGTGGCGAAATAGGTTCCTTCCAGATCGAAGGGCAGGAATTCCCGATGGATCGCCGCCAGCGTCTGTTGCGGGTCGATATCGGCGAACAGCTCCGGATGGATCCAGCGCGCAAAGGCCTCCAGCGCCACGATATTGAAAGGGGAGTTGTAGAAATTATGCCAGATCGCATGCGCCCGGCCGGACCGCGCCGCATCCAGCGCCCGGAATTCCGGAGCGGACAGGTAACGCTTCAAACTATCCGCCGCCTCCGCCGCACCCAGGCCAGGCCCCAGCGCCACCGGGCTGGCGCCCTGGCGATATTCCCCCACGGTTCCGGACGCCGTGCCGATCCAGACATCCGGGTTTTCAGTGAGCAGGAATTCCGCCGTGTGCTGCGCGGTCGGCCCCGGCGCCACTGCATCGGCTATATTGCGCCCGCCAGCCAGCCCGACGAAGGGACCCAGCATTCCGTCCGCCATGCCCCAACAGCATTCAAACCGCCCCGGATGGGCCTGGACGAAGACCGTCGGGCGCTGCTTCGACTGCCGCACGCGCTGTTCGATGCGCGCACGGCGCTCGCGATAGAAGGCGCCATAGGCCTGCGCCCGGTCCGGCGCACCCAGAAGCTGGCCCAGCAATTCGATGGATGGCAGGGTGTTCTGCATCGGGTCCTGGCGGAAATCGATGAAGACGATGGCAATGCCCGCCGCCTGCAACTGGTGCAGCAGCTCCGCATTCCTGGCGCCGGGGCCATGATCGCCCAGCCCGAAGATTGCAAGCTGAGGCCGCAGGTCGATGATCTTTTCCACCGACACGCTGTCGGCACTGCCGCGCCCGAACAGCGGAATATCGCGCGCTGCGGGGAAGCGCCGGAACAGCTGCGCCTCCAACTCCGGCTGGGTATGGCCCAGCGGCGACATCATGCCGACCAGGCCGGAAACGGGACTATCCGGGCGCAGCAGGGCCAGCAGCGGGATATAGCGCCCCTCGCTGATCACGAAGCGGTCTACCGGAAGGTCCAGCGCCACGGCGCGACCGGCCAGATCGACCACCTCGATCCGCTCCGCCCGCGCCGGGGATACCAGCGTCAGCGCCAAAAGAACGGCTGCGACGATTTTCATTCCTAGAAAGTGGCCTTGGCTTTGACCAGGAAGGATCGGCCCGCCTCGCGCAGCGGAATGACATTGCCGAATTCCTGACCATAGGTCGCGCGGTCGGCATACAGCTCGTCCAGGATGTTGTTGCCTTCCACGCGCAGGGTCAGGAATTCCCAATCCTGCGGCTGGTATTCGGCATAGAGGTTGAAGACCTTGTAGGAATTCAGAGCCTTCTGATTGCTTTCCTCCTGATCGTCATCGCCCAGCGCGATATCCATCGTGCCGCCCAGGGTGACGCCGGTCCCGGTGAAGCCATGGCTGACTTCCAGCGCAAACAACCGCCCGATGGGGGTGCCGAGATACTGGCCGGTATCGGAATCCCCCGCCTTCCCGTCGATGCGCAGCTCGGTATCGGTATAGGTCAGGCGTGCAAAGCCCGGCCCCCAGTTATAACCGACCGACAGATTATAGCCCCGCGTCTCGAAATCCGAGGTCAGGGATGGCCCGCCGGCGGAGGTCTCGTTGCGGGCATTGTCGAAATCGCTGCGGAAGCCGCCCGCCCCGAAGGTGAAGCCCTGGTGATGGGTTTCGAAGCCCAGCGTCGTGTTCTCCGACCGCACCGGCTCGATCCCCCGGCTGTAATTCCAGTTCTGGTTCATCACGAAATTCTCGGCCAGATTGACCCCGCCGAAGACGCGGGAATGGCCGGCCTTCAGGGTCAGCCAATCGGTCGCGTCATAGGCGGCCGACGCATTGCCCGACAGGCCATTATGGTCGATCTCCGTACCATTGATCCCCTTGAAGGACTGCTGGTCACCACGCGCGCCGAAGGACAGACGCAGGTCGTCCACTGGTGCGATCCGCGCCTGGGCATACACGCCGATATTGGCCGCCTGTTCGTGGATATCGGTACTCGGGTCCTGATAGGTGGCCCGGTCATTATAGAAATCGGCGCCGACCGCCAGGCTGTCTTCCCGGCTGAAATTGAAATTGTTCTCGACCTTGCCGGAAAAGCTCCCGGTCTCGCCGATGCTGCCGAACGGCACGGGTACGCTCAGATCGGTATGGCCATAACCCAGCACCAGCTTCGGGTCCCACAGCCCATCGGCCTTCGGCATGGAATAGTTGAAGGCGAAATTCTGGCGTTTCAGATCATACTGGCGCGGCGTTTCGTTCCGATTGGTCAACAGGCCGATATTGGCGCGGAAGGGACGGATCGCCTTGTCCTGCACCTGTTCCGCCGACAATTCGATGCGGTGGCCGGCCTGGCTTTCATAACCGAACTTGCCCAACCCGCTCTGCAGACCGGCGGCCGTGCCGGGCACGGTGCTGCCATTGCCGTCCTCGTAATTATTGCCGTCGGCATTCTTGTAGAAGGCCAGCAGCTCGAAGCCGTCATGGCGGGCATAGGTGGAGCCGCTATAGACCACCGTGTCGCCATTGCTGCTGTATTCGGTCGCTGCAAACCCGCCGACGGACCGGCCGGGTGCCAGCAGATCGCCCACATCCACGGTTTCATAGACGATGGAACCGCCCAGCGCGCCAGGACCCGCATCGGCCGGGGCGACGCCCGGATCGACCCGCGCCACTTTCAGCAGCTCCGGATCGATCAGATTGGTACCGTTATGGTGGAAAACCTTGTTGTTCTGCCGGGCCCCGTCGATGCTGACCGCCAGATTGGTTTCTTCCACGCCCTGGACATAGACCTTCTGGCTCATCATCTGGCTGCCACCGACCGACACGCTGGCCTCGCCCGCGAAGACCTGTTTCAGGGTCGAAGGGTTGCGCCGCGCCAGCTCCTCCGGCCCGACGGTGATGGAATTGGCGCGATCGGCCGCCCCGGCATGCTCGTCCAGCGGCGCGCCGCTTTGCACCAGCACCGGCGCCAGCATGGTGGCGGAAGAGCTGTTGCCCGCCGCCAGGGCATGGATCACCGCCACGCCCTGTTCCATCCGTACGCCAAGCCCGGTGCCGGCCAACAGGCGCTGCAGGGCCAGTTCCGGCGCCAGCATGCCGCTGACCCCCTGGGTCTGGATGTCGCGCACCACATTGCTGTTGGCCGAAACCTGCATGCCTGCCTGCCGGCCGAACTGCGCCAGCGCATCGGCCAACGGCTGGGCCGGAATATCGAAGCTGCGCAGCGCTGCCTGGGCCAACGCGGCCTCCTGCGCCTGCGAAAAGGCGGAGCCCGCGATCAATGTGGTCGCCAGCGCCGTGGTCACGGCCAGGGTCACGGCCCAGCGCTGCGCCGATCCATTGCTGTTCGTCATCTCCGTCAACTCCCCCAAGGACAGAAGGCACCACGCAATCGCTGACCTGCGATTACGACGCATTCTTAATGTCTGTCTGGAAGACGAACGGCCCCGGTCCGGTGTTCAAAAAAAGATTCAAAATTCTGAAATCAGCACGATCCAGGGCGATAGCTGGCGGAAGGAAGCCCCCTGCGTGCTGGCTACGGCCCGCAGCGCGGTAACCGGGTCGGACAGGCTGTAGATACCGGTCAGGGGGCTTGCGGCCAGGCTGTCGCCCTGCACCAGGATGACGCCGGAATAGTAATGCCGCAATTCGGTGACCACCTCGCCCACCGACCGGCCACGCACGACCAGTTGGCCATCGCGCCAGGCCGCGACATCCTGCGGGGCGATATGCCCCTGCCTGATCGCCCCCGCGCGCGGCAGTTCGATCCAATCCCCCGCCCGCAGGGACTGGCCCGCCTCCGCCGCCCCCTGGCGATTGACCCGGACGATCCCTTCACGGACCGAGACCTCGGTCGCCTGCCCTGTCAGATGCACATCAAAGGCGGTACCCAGCACGGTCGTCTCCACACCGTCCGAGGAAACCTGGAAGGGACGCTGCGCATCGGGCACGACTTCAAAGAACGCCTGACCCTGCAGCAGCCGCACGCGGCGCGTGCCCGGCGCATAGTCCACCGCCAGCGCGCTGTCCGGCCCGACATGTACCGTGGAACCATCATCCAGGCGCAGATTGAGGTGTTCGGCGGTCCCGGTGGCGTAGTCGGCATTCCAGCGCAGCACGATTGCCGGCCCCGCCGAAACGCAGGCCAAGCCAAGCAGCGCCAGGGCCAGAAGCCCACCCCCCGGGCGCAGGGCACGCCGAGGACGCAATGTGCCAAGGCTGCCTGCAACAGGTTCCACTTCCGGAAGCGGGCGGGGTCCCGGGGCGGTATCCGGCCAATACGCCGCATGGGCCGGCAGCGTTTCGCCCATCGCGGCATAGGTGGCGGCGATCTCGTCCCAGTCGCGGGCATGGTCGGGGCTTGCCGCGATCCAGCCTTCGAAGCTGCGGCGCAAGCCATCGTCTTCCGGCTGGTCCAGCAGGGCAATCAGCCAGGCGCTTGCCCTGTCCGGTTGGCGTCGGTCAACCATATCGCGTTTCGTCTCCTCGCCACCGCTCCATGCCATAGACGATCCGACCGTGGGTCCTGTTCAAAAATTGTCCGATCATTGCTTGCCAAACAACCGATCACGGCAATGTTCGAGCCCGTCGATCACCAGCGCATGCGCCGTACCCACCGATATATCCAGCCGGTTGGCGATCTCGCGGATGGAACATCCGGCGAAGCGATGCAGTTCCAGCGCCACGCGGGTGCGTTCGGGCAGTTCGGCCATGGCCTGGGCCACCAGACGCACCTCCGCCCTTGCTCCAGCCTCGCGTTCCGGGGAAGGACGGTCCTCGGCGATGTCCGCCATGGCATCGACGCCGCTGGCAGTGCGGCTGCGTTCGCGGGCAAGTTTGCGCTGCACGTCCAGCGCCAGATTGTGCACAATGCGGTAGAGATAGGCCAAGGGATCGAGCACGGCCTGCTCGCCCATCGCCGTATCCAGGCGCAGATAGGCTTCCTGCACCACATCCTCGGCATGGCCGCGGTCACCCAGGATGCGGGCAGCATAGGTCACCAGCGCGCCGCGATGCGCCGTGAACAGATCCGCGATGGTTGGCCCGCTGCCCAATCCCGCCCTCACATTTGCGAATGACTCGCAAATGCGACACCTAGAGACAAATTCGCTGGAGCGCAACGGGCTTCGCGGCTCAGCGGGGATTTGCATCCGTCGTCATCTGCCCAACAGGTGACGCTGCAGCAAAGCTGTTTGACGCCCGCTCAAAAGCCGATGGCTTGGCATCGTGGGGCACAGGCTGATAATGATAATCGTTATTAACATGCTTCACCGGCTGGTTCCTCGCACCCGGTGATCGGGGAACCCGCTTGCCTGTCGCCTTGAAAAGAGACCATCCGATGACTTATCTGCGTTCCGCCCTGCTTGCCGCCCTTGTCCTGACCGGGGGGCCGGCCCTGGCCGATGGACGCCAGACGATCACGGTGACCGATCTGGCGGGGCGTGAGGTGACCCTGCAGGCCCCGATCAACAGCATGATCCTGGGCGAAGGGCGCCATCTGCCCGCGGTCGCGGTCCTGGACAGCGACGACCCGGTGGCACGCATCGCGGGTATGGGTGGCGATCTGAAAAACCTGGATCCATCGACCTATCAGCAATTCCAGGCCCGCTTTCCAGCCATTGAAGAGGTGCCGATCATCGGTCAGGGCGCGGCCGCTACGTTCAGCGTCGAAAAAGCCATCGCCTCCGGCCCGGATGTCGCCATTTTCGGCCTGGCTGGCGGGCACGGCCCCACGGCCCGGGAAAAGCCGATCCTGGATCAGCTGGAAAAGGCCGGCATTCCCGTTCTGATCGTGGATTTCCGTGCCGACCCCCTGGTCAACACCCCGAAAAGTCTGGCCTTGCTGGGCAGGATCATGGGGCGGGAAGCCCGCGCGGCGGAGTTTCTGGAGTTCTATAACAATCAGCTCGCCCTGGTGCAGAAGCGGCTGGCGGGCGTGACCGACCGGCCCCGCGTCTTCCTGGAAAGCCGCGTCGGATTGAACGAAGCCTGCTGCGAGACCATCGGCGCGGCCATGCTGGGGCGTTTCGTGGAATGGGCTTTCGGCACCAATATGGGCTCCACCCTGGTGCCGGGGGCTTCCGGCCTTGTCAGTATCGAAACCCTGCTGACCAACCAGCCCGAGATCTATCTCGCAACCGCCATCGGCTCGCCCCTGACGGCGGCCGAGATGCCGAACCGGATCGTGCTGGGCGCAGGCGCAGGGATCGAACAGGCCCGCGCCTCGCTGGCTCATGCCATGACGCGCAGGGGCGTGGCCGAGCTGGATGCGGTCAAGGCAGGCCAAGTTTTCACGCTCTGGCACCATTTCTACAACACGCCGATGAATGTGGCGGCCGTACAGGCCATGGCGAAATGGTTCCATCCTGCGCTGTTCGCCGACCTGGACCCGGAAGCGACGCTCAGGACCTATTTCGAGCGCTTCCAGCCCTTCCCGGCGGATGGGGTCTATTGGGTGGCGTTGAAGGAATGAGCCTGGCGCAGCCTTCCGACCAAGGCCCTGCCGGCGTGCCGGGATTGGCTGCGGGCTATCGCCGCTTCGTGCTGCGGCGCATGGCCTGGATGGCCGTATTGGCCTTGGCGCTGACGGCGAGCCTGATCGTCAATGTCATGACCGGGCCGGCAAGCCTGTCTGTCGCGACCGTGCTGGGCGGGCTGATCGATCCGGCAGCACTGACGCCCGCGCTGCATGTCATCATCTGGGAGGTACGCCTGCCGATCGCCATCATGGCGGTGGTGGTGGGCGGCTGCCTGGGCCTGGCGGGGGCGGAGATGCAGACGGTGCTGAACAACCCGCTCGCCAGCCCCTCCACCCTTGGGGTGATGCATGCCTCGACCCTCGGCGCGTCACTGTTGATCGTGCTGAAGCTGGACATTCCGGGCCTGCCCATCACCTATCTGCTGCCGCTGGGCGCCTTCGCCGGGGCCGTGGCGGCGGTCTTGCTGGTGCAGTTCCTGGCGCGCATGTTCGGTGCCACGGTCGACACAGTGATCCTGTTCGGCATCGCGGTCGTGTTCGCCCTGGAAGCCCTGATCTCGCTGCTGCAGTTCGTGGCCGATAGCGACTCGCTGCAGCAGATCGTGTTCTGGACCATGGGCAGTCTGGCCAAGGCCAGCTGGGACAAGGTGGGCATCGTCTCGCTGGTCCTGGCGATCCTTCTTCCCCTGTCGATGCGCCATGCCTGGACCATGACGGCATTGCGCGGCGGGGATGACTACGCCAGGAGCTTCGGTCTGGCGGTCGAGCGTTTCCGCCTGATCGTGCTGCTGCGCGTCAGCGTGCTGGCGGCGGTAGCGGCGGCCTTCACCGGGGTGATCGGCTTCATCGGGCTGGTCGGGCCGCATATCGCGCGCCTGGCCTTTGGGGAGGATCACCGCTTCTATCTTCCCGGCAGCGCGCTGGCCGGCGCCTTCATGCTCTCCACCGCCTCCATCGCCTCGAAGCTGATCGTGCCGGGGGTGATGATCCCGGACGGGATCGTCACCGCCCTGGTCGGCATCCCGCTGTTTCTGGGCCTGATCCTGCTTCGCCGCCGACGGGGAGGCTGACTATGCTGCAGGTCGAAGGTCTGACCCTGTCCTATGGTGCCACACCGGTTCTGCAAAACCTGACCCTACCTGCGATGATACCGGGGCGGCTGGTCGGGTTGCTGGGTCCGAACGGGGCGGGCAAATCCACCTTGCTGCGTGCCGTGGCGGGTTTACAGCCCTATCGCGGCACGCTCCGGCTGGAGGGGGAAGAGATCGCAGCGCTGCAACCGGCCTTCCGGCGGGCCAGGATCGGCTATCTGCCCCAGACCCTGCCGCAGGGGACGACGCTGGTCGCCTGGGAAGCGGTGATCAGCGCCTGCCGGGCGGTTCGCCCCGATCTGGCCCGGGTCGAGGTGGAACGGCTGGGAGAAGATATCTTCGCAGCACTCGGCATCTCGGCCATCGCCTTCCGGCCACTAAATGCTTTGTCGGGCGGGCAGCGCCAGATGGTGGGGCTGGCCCAGGTGCTGGTCCGACGCCCACCCGTGCTGCTGCTGGACGAACCGACCAGCGCGCTTGACCTGCGCTGGCAGCTTGCGGTGCTGGGCGTGGTCCGCCGCATGGTGGAAGCGCGCAACGGCCTGTGCCTGATCGCACTGCACGATATCAACATCGCGCTGCGTCATTGCGACGATCTGGTCGTGCTGGGTCCGGACGGGCTGATCGCCAGCGGTCCGGCAGGCGCGGTGATGACCCCGGAGGTTCTGCGCCGGGCCTATCGGGTGGACGGTCGGGTGGAGCGTTGTTCGCAGGGCAATCCCATCGTGGTAACGGATGGCGCGCTGGACTGAGCCCTACCCGGCTTAGTGATCGTGGTCGTGGTCATGCTCTTCCGGCGGGTTTTCCGCATGGCCCTGCCGCCAATAGGCAACGGCCAGAAGCTGTCGGCGATCAAGCCCGCAATCCTGCCGAAAATACTGCCGGCCGGCCTGGATCAGCCCGAATTCCCCCGCCAGCCAGACAAAGGGCCTGGACCCGTCCCGCGGAATGGGCACGGAACGCAGCGCCGCCGCGAGCGGAGAGGCCGGACCAGCCGGCTTGCCGTCGCGAAACAGCCAGTGCAGATCGAACCCGGCCGGGTGGTGCAGGACGATCCGCTCCGCCTCCTCCGCCGCTTCGATCAGCACCACGCCGCGCGCCGTCACCGGCAGGGTCTCCAGAATTCGGGCAATGGCGGGCAGCGCCGTTTCGTCGCCTGCCAGCAGGTACCAATCCGCCTCGCCCACACTGCCGCCACCGGGTCCGGCCATGCCGACCAGATCGCCGGGACCGGCATGCTGCGCGAAGCCGGATCCGGGGCCATGGGCCTGAGGATGCAGCACCATATCCACCGTCGCCTGCCGCGCGGCGGGATCAATCCGGCGCAAGGTGTATTTGCGGTCGGCCATGCGATAGCCGCCCGGCCAGCCGATCCGTCCGGGCGCTTCCAATATGGGCCAGGCAGGTTCCGCCAAACCGGCAGGCGGAAAGATCAAGCGCATATGCAGGTGATGGTCGACGGCGAAACGATCAAGATTCTCGGCCGGGTTCGCCGGCACCAGCACCAGGCGGCGCATACGCGCGGTCAGGTGCACAACCTTGTCCACCCGCATCACCCGGAAATTGTCGGGTCGCGATGGGGTCGGCGGGGAATTCGGATTACGCATCAGCCAGGTCCTTGCCGGATATGATCGACTTGTGTTCACCGGGACCGGCAAGGGCCGGATCGTGCAGCGCCGCCCCCCTGCCCGCCCGAAAAGCATATCCGGCAAGCAGCGACAGCAGCACGCCGCCAAACCCGAGGCCCAGGGCAGCCCCGCCTGGTCCAAAGGCCTTCGCCAATATGCCGACCAACGTCGCGCCCAATCCGTCGGCCAGGGCGTCCTGCGCCGTCCACAGGGCACTGACCCGCCCGAGATGGCTGTCCGGCGTATGGCCCTGCACCAGCGTGTATTGCAGCAGCCCCGCTACCGACCCGGCATATCCGCTGGCGATCAAGGCAAGGGCGGCCTGGCTCGCATCCTGGGACAGGCCGAACAGCATCACGGTCGCGCAGGACGCCAGGGCGGACAGGGCAAGCACGCAGACCGGCCGGTTCAGGCGGCCAATCCAGGCGCAGAACACCGCGCCCAGAACCGCGCCTGCAGGAATCGCAGCAAATAGAAGCCCCGCCACCAGCGGGTCCGTACTGCCATGCCCCTGGGCCATGGCGGGGATCAACACCCGCACCGCCCCCATGGCGGTTGTTATTGCGCTGACCAGCACCGCGCCAGCCACGATCCGGCTGTTCCTCAGGAAGCGGAATCCATCCCCCAGCATGCGCAACGCCGGTTGACGCGGGACGGCAGGGGGCGGCAGGGCCGGCAGGCCGAGCAGCATCAACACCGTCAGCAGCGTTGCCGCCGCCGTGCCGGTATAAGCCCAGCCCAACCCGCCGGCACCGATGATCACCCCACCCAGCAGCGGCGACAGGATGGTTACGAAACGCATCGACAGCATGGATAGCGCGCGGGCCTGCAACAGGCGTTCGCGTCCTACCAAGGCCGGCATGGCCGCGAGCAGGGCAGAGACGCCGATAGCCCCGAAAAACCCATCCCATAGGGCGAAGCCGAATAGAACCGTCAGCGAGGGGCGCGGCAGAAAGGCATTGATGGCGAGCCCGACATAGCCCATCCCGCACAGGCTGCGCGCCATCAGGATCAGGCGACGATGGTCGGTTCGATCCGCCCAAACGCCGCCAAGCAGCAACCCCGCCGCCAAACCGGCCCCTTCCAGCGCCATGACAAGGCCGACCGCCAGGCTTGATCCGGTGGCGTCCTGCACCTGCACCGGAAGGGCGACGGCCAGAAAGCCCAACCCGAACAGCGAGACCGTCCTGGCCAGGAAGACCCTGCGGAAATCGCGATTCCGGCGCAGCAGGCTGACATCAACGACATATCTGGGCAAAGGCATGCGGGATATCCCGGCTGCTAGTGTCCAGAATCCGAAGTTCGTTACAGTCTCCGGAAGCAGGGATCGAACTTCGGATTCGATGAAGACACTAGTAACTATCTGAATCCAGTATGGTTTGTGAATTTGAAGTTCGTCACAACCCCGCCGGAAGACTGATGCGAACTTCAAATTTACCACACGAGCGTTGCTGGCTTGTCCGCACGGAAGGACGGGCCGCAGGGTTGCAGCCCGCCCTAGCCGATTTCCCTAGGCCGGTCAGAACCGGTAGGTCGCACCGACATAGTAGTTGCGGCCCAGCTCATGCTGCAGGAAGCGGCTGTCCTCATCCGTCAGCACGACATCGGTCAGGTTCTGCACGCCCGCCCTGAGGCTGAGATCCTTTCGAACATCGGCAACCAGGCCCAGATCGAAGGTCCTGTAGGTTGGCAGCTTGTTGGTGCCTTCCAACTGGCTGCCGGTGAAGTTCGCGCTGGCCGTCGCCGTATAATCGGGGATGAACTCCCAGGCCAGATTGACCGTGCTCTTGTGGCGCGGCCGGTTTTCCAGCTCGGACCCAGCGGAAGTCAGCGTCGTCAGATAGGAATAATTGCCCGACAGCAGCACCTCCTCGCTCAGGTCGACGGAGCCGGAAACCTCGACCCCCTTCAACCGGACCGAGCTTTCATTGACCCACCAGCGCGCACGCGGCGGACCGGCGCTGTAGCGGGTGGTGATCATGTCTTCCACCAGATTGCTGAAGCCCGCGACGCTGAGATCCCAGCTTTTCTGCTGGATTTCGAAGCCGATTTCCCCACCGCGGCTGGTTTCCGGCTTGAGGTTGGGGTCACCGCTGATGAAACAGGCGCCGCCACAGCTGACGATCCGGTATTCCGGGCTCAGCTGATAGGCATCGGGTGCCTTGAACCCTTCGCTATAGCCGCCCTTCAGCGAAACCCCCGGCATCAGCTGGTACACCAGATTGGCGCGGCTGGTCACATGGTCGCCAAAAATCTCGTGATCGTCGAGCCGGCTGCCCAAGGTGAGGGTCAGATCATCGGTCAGGGAGATTTCATCCTGCAGATACAGCGCCGTCTGCTGAATCTCCATCCGGCCGGTGGTCTGGTAGGATACGGCGTCCTTCACCACCTGCTCGCTGAACTCCATCCCACCGGTCAGGGCATGGCGGCCGAGCATCTGCGCATCCAGCGGAACCGTGCTGCGGCCATGCAGGAAGGTGTTCTCCTCCGTCAGGCTGCGCTGCGACGGCGCATTGTAGGAGGTGTTGAAATCATCGATATCGCTGGTCTCGAAACTGCCCTCCAGCAGGCTGGTACCCCAGGACCAGCGCCCGTCATGGCTGAGGCCCACCGTGTGGCGGGTGATTTCCTGCGCCCGATAGGATGGCACGGTGTCATAGGACTGATAGGGCCGCCGGTCATTCTGCAAGCCATAGCGCAACGACACATCCTGGCTTTCTGTGGCCGCCCAGTTGATTTCGCTGGAGAAGTCCTTCAGCGTCTTTTCTTCCAGCGCGGAAACCGTCCCCTTGTCCTTGCTGTCATGGGACCAGGCGTCGCGGTCGTAGAACTCACCGGAGAAATTGGCGGACATGCCATCGACCACCGGTCCGGACAGGTAGAAGTCGACGCTGCGCTGGTCGCCCCCCTTGCCGGAATCGACATAGCGATAATCCGCGCCAATGGAGCCGGTCCATTTCCCGTCTTCCGGCTCACGGGTAATGATGTTGACGACACCGCCCATCGCATCGGAACCATACAGCGCGGACATCGGACCGCGCACGATCTCGATCCGTTCGATCGCCGACAGCGGCATGGAATGGAAGTCGAAATCCCCGCCGCGCCACAGCGCGGAGGAGGAGGAAACCCGCTTCCCATTCACCAGCATCAGCACATAGCCATTGCCAAGGCCGCGCATCACGACCTCGTCGCGACCATTATTGTCGGAGCTGTTATTCACACCGACATAGCGCCGCAGCAGGTCGGGCAGTCCGTTACTGGCCGGCGCGTTCTCGATCTCCTCCCGATCGATCACCGTGGTGAAGGACGGGCTCGTCAGCGTGTCGTGTTCGGTCGCGGTCGCGGTGACCACGACCGGCGCCAGACGCACCGCCTGCTCCTCATCCTCATCGTCCTGCGACCAACCGCTGGACGGTGCCAGAAAGGCGCCGAGTGCGACCCCGCACAACAGCCAGGACAGGCGCCTGCCGCGCGATCCATGGGAATGGGTCATCCTAATACCCCCTTATTGCTGGTGATCCGGGCAGCGGAACCAGGACGCCGCCAGGCAAAGCCGCGACCGCAGCGGAAAGCCCCTCTTTCCGCGTTATCGCGAATGACTCGCAATCTCATACGAAATGGGGAGGCTTAGGCCCAGCGGCTTGGGGTCTGCGGAATGGTCAAAGGGATTTGCGCATTGCCCGCACGCTCGACCCGCAACGGTCAGCCATGGGCTTCCATGCCGGGTGGATAGCCATATTGCCGGCGAAAGGCGGTGGAGAAATTGGCCGTCGTCGAATATCCCGCGCGGAAGGCTGCCTCCTTGACGGAAATTCCCTCAAAGCGCAGGGCATGACGCGCCTGCTCCAGCCGGGACCGACGAATATACTCCACCGGGCTGATGCCATGAATGGCCAGGAACAGCCGCTGCAGCGTGCTGATGCTGACCCCGGCGCAGGCCGCAAGCTCACCCAGGCTGATATTGCCCCGATGCTCTCCGGTCAGAATGAAATCCTCCACCCGGCGAACACGCTGGCGGTCGCGTTGCTTCAGCCGGTGGGAATCATGGCCCGGCGCGCAATCCGCGATGCGGGTGAAGGTTTCCGCCAGCAGATCGATCACCCGGCTTTCCAGATGCAGACGCCGCAGCGAGCCGCTGAAGGGCGAGACCTGAAGGATATACTCGGCCGCTGCGGCCAGGCTGCGATCCGGCTGCCAGGAAATCTGCGCCAGATGGCGCTCGGCGAAGGCCGCGATATCCCGGCCATCCCCCTTGATATCCAGCCCACTATCGGCCAGCCAGTCCGGGGTCACGGTGATGGCCACCTTGCTGGTGTATCGACCAAGCTGGCTATGCCGCAGGAGAAGTTCCGGCCTCGCGCGCGAGACCAGCACGGCCTGCGGCCCCTGCCCGGCACCGGGCAAATCCGGCAAGAGCGGCCGTCCGCCCAAAGTCGCAAGCGGTCGCCCCGCCAGGAAGATGTACAAAGCCAATCCGGGGGAGAGTTCGGCCTGGCCGGTTTGGTCGTGGCGATCAACCCCGGCGCAGTAGTGCACCGACAGCCCCTGCCGAAGCGGGACTTGGCCGTGATCCCCTTCGAACTCCGTCGATGGGGATCCTTCGGGATAGTGCCAACTGCTGTCGGCATCGGGGACGGGCTGCGTGCTGGCGTCGATCATCTCTGGCGGTGTCCCATGGATGTGGTTCCCGGGGTAGAAGGCCCTGCCGATGGATGTTGCTTCGCAATCAACTCGGCAAGGGTCCTGATGCAGCGGCAAACAGGTTTGACCGGGCGCCAAAAGCCTTCGTTCTTTACCTTGCCGCGAGGCAGTGTATGAAATTAATAATCAATCGCAAATAAAGCAAGCCTCCGCTTCACCGGGAAAGCCGGAAGGTGGAGGAGGAAGTGACCCGTACCATGCCCAGCCGGGAATCCCGTAGCCGTCCGTTCACGGCCCTCATGATCGGCCTGTTATCCATCATCATAGTCCCGGCGCGATCGGCTGAGCCGCTACGACCCGGCGATACGGTAACGGGGCGCCTCGGTCATCCCACGCCGGCCCTTGTATTCGCGCTGGATGCCGCGCCGGGCCGCTATGTGCAGGGCGAACTTGCCGGTGCCGGGCTGGGGATTGATCTCGACCTGGTCGACGGGGCCGGCCGGCCGATGCGCCGCCTGCTGGACCGGGCGCTGGGGGAATCGAGCTTTCGCTTCATCATGCCGCCGGATGGCCAGGCCCTGCGCATATCCACACGCGATGCCGGCACGGCCACGGTCTCGCTCCGGCTCGACCATGTGCTGGATGCGAAGCCCGCCATTGCACCGGACCGGAATCCGGCCCAGCCGATAATGAGCCCCACCATCGCCTCCCTTGCCGACAGCCTTGCCCATGGCGGCGATGCAGCCGCCTTCTGGCAGAAGGTCGAGGTATCGGGCACGCCCCTGGCGGAACCGCATGGGACGGATGAGTTCATCATCACCTTCCTGGTCCGCGGCGCACAAGGGAATGCCAGGGTGATGGGCGGCCCCACCGCCGATCATGAATGGCTGACGCGGCTGGGTGCATCCGATGTCTGGTATCGCAGCTTCGTCGTCCCGCGCGGTACGAGGCTGGGTTATCGCATCGCGGTGGATATTCCCGATATTCCCGGCTCCGCGCGCGACAGGCGGACAGCCATCCTGGCGACCGCCCGGGCCGACCCGCTGAACCACCACCCCTGGCCCAAGGATGCGCCCGACCCGTTCAACCAGGAATCTATTCTGGAACTGCCCGGCGCGGCGCCCGAACCCGGCGTGCTGGAAGGACAGATGGCACGCAACGAGACGCGCAGGCTGATCTTCACCAGCCCCAGCCTGGGCAACCAGCGGGAAATCCTACTCTATACGCCACCGGGTTTCGATCCTGCCGCGCCGGACGCGGTCCTGCTGCTGCTGTTCGACGGACGCAAATATGCCGATCTGGTGGGCGTTCCCGCCATGCTGGACAATCTGATAGGGCAGCACCGCCTGCCGCCCATGGCCGCCGCCTTCATCGAGAATGCCGGCATGAAGGCACGCGCCGACGAGTTGCCGGGCAGCGCCCTCTTCGCCGAGGCCATGGCGCGGGAAGTGCTGCCCCTGGTGCGGGACGAGCTGGGCTTCCATCCCCCTGCCGACCGCACCATTCTGGCCGGGTCGAGCTATGGCGGCCTGGCGGCCCTGCGCATCGCCCTAGCCCATCCCCGGGCCTTCGGCAATGTGCTGTCCATGTCCGGCTCCTTCTGGTGGGGGCCAGGTGACGGCACCACGAAGGGCAAAAGCCATACCGCCAGCGCGGTGCAATCCGTCGGGCTTCAGCCGATCCGTATCGTGCTGACGGCCGGGCTGTTCGAACGGGGGCGCGGTGGCGAGCAGGGCATCCTGGCCAGCAATCGGGAGCTGCGCGAGGTTTTGCGGGACCGCGGGTACAACGTGTCCTACCGGGAGTACCCTACCGCCCATGGCTATCTGGGTTGGCGCGGTGCCCTGGGCGACGGGCTGATCGCCCTGTTCGGCCTGCCGCCCGGTTGATCTGCGTTGATCCCGGCACTACCGCCCAAAGCCGGCCTCCAGATCCTCGATCAGATCATCGATATGCTCCAGCCCGGCATGGAAGCGCACCATGGGCGCATCCGCCGGATAGCCCGCCAGCGACGGTCGGTCGCGTTCCGGGGCTATCGGCATTGCCAGGCTCTCGAAACCGCCCCAGCTGCTACCCACCGCGAAAAGCCGCAAGCGATCCAGCAGGGCTTCGGCGTCGAAACCGGGCTGGAATACCACGCTCAACAGGCCGTTCGACCCGATGGCATCGCGTTTCCAGATGGCATGGCCCGGATGATCGGCCAGGCCGGGATGCAGCACGCCCAGCACCTCCGGCCGTTGCGCGAACCACGCGGCCAGGGCCAGCGCGTTCGCCTCGTGCCGCTCCAGCCTCAGCGACAGCGTGCGCATGCCACGCAGCGTCAGATAGGCCTCGTCCGGGGCCAGGGTCTGGCCGGAACTGTGCACGGCGCTGCGGATACGCCGGGCGGCCTCCCCCGTCGCGCTGACCGCCCCCATCATCACATCGGCATGCCCACCCAGATATTTGGTGCCGGCGATGATCGACACATCGCAGCCCAGCGCAATCGGACGATAAAGCCAGCCGGAGGCATAGGTATTATCCGCCACGACGATCAGCCCGGCCTTGTGCGCGCTGGCCGTAAGCGCAGGCAGATCCATCACCTCATAGGTCTGCGATCCCGGCGATTCCACATAGACCAGACGGGTTTCGGGGCGCAGATAGGGTGTGATGTCGGTCGTACCGCAGGGAAACAGGTCGAAGCGGATGCCAAAGCCCGACAACACCTCCTCGCAATAGGTTTTCGTGGCCCCGAACACCGTATCGACCAGCAACAGATGATCGCCCGGCCGCAGCAGCGCCATCAGCGTCGCCGAAATGGCCGCTACGCCGGTCGGGAAGACCCAGGCCCCCTCGGCCCCTTCCAGATCGGCGATGGCCTGCATCAGCGCATGGGCGGTCGTCGTGCCGCGCCTGCCATAGGACAGCACGCTGTCATCGGCTTCCCGACGCTTCTTGGTGTCACGATAGCTCGCCACGCTGTCATGCAGGATGGTCGAGGCCCTGACGACCGGCGGATTGGCCGGTCCAGGGCGCTGGGGTTGCCCATAATGGCAGAGCCTCGTCTCACGTCGCATCTCAGGCCAACTCCTCGCGCTTCACCTGCAGCGGGTTCAGAACGCCGCGCTCCTGCTCGTCCAACTGCTCCAACAGCCCCATTTCCCAGCGCAGATATTGCCGGGCGGCCTCCAGATTGTCGTCATGACGATCATGCACGAAGAACAGGAAGTCGATACAATCCGCCTGGGCGGGAACATCCGGGCTCTCCACCACGGTCAGGCCGGCCGCTTTCCACTGTGCCGGGCCGCCCACCGCACCGGCCACGCGGGCCGCCCCCAGGGCCTGCAGCCGCTGCACGACGCCAGCCACCAGGGCCGGGCTGCGCCCCAGCACCACGACCGGCTCCGACCCAGCCAGTTCCGCGCCGATGCGGGCACGGGTTACCCAGCGCGCGCCATCGACATGGGCCTTGCGATAATCCATCCCGCGCGATGCGTCGAGCAGAAGGACTTTTCCAAGGCCCGCCTTGACCTCGGCCAGCGGGATGGCGGGCAGCACATCGACCTGCGGCACCGGTTCCGGCCCGCTCTGCCCGCCCTGACGGGCATCGGCATTCAGCAGATGCACCTCATGGCCCATGCCCATCAGCCAGATCGCGGTCGAAGCAGCCCGCAGCCCCAGATCATCGCTCAGCACAATGCGCGCATTGCGCACCGCCAGGAATTCGTCGGTCGCCTGCACCAGCTGCCCACCCGGGGCGTGACGCGCACCCGGCCAGTGCGCGGCCAGGAATTCCTCCTCGGTGCGCACATCCAAAAGATAGGTGGTGCGACCGGAATCTTCCCCCCAGAGCTTCAGACGGGCAGGCGTGATACGACTGAGGCCATATTCCCGCACCAGCTGTTCGGCCCGGCTGCGGGCCAGGGCTTCCGAAGCCGGGCTCAGGATCGGCTGCGCCTCGGGCTCGCGCCCGTTCTCCAGCGCGAATCCCGCCAGCCGCCAACCCTGGGTGCCATTGCGCAGGGCAAGCACGGGATTGGTCAGCCCCAGATTACGCAGCGACTGCGCCCCGATGATCGAGCGGGTGCGCCCCGCGCAGTTGACGATCACCGGCGTGGTCTCGTCCGCCAGCAGTTCCGGCAGCCGGTAGGCAAGCTCCGCATTCGGGCAGGACCGGGCACCCGGCAGCGACATCTTGGCAAACTCGCGCGGGGAGCGGCCGTCCAGCACCAGCATGGCCGCGCCGCTCTGCTGGCGGGCCTGCAGTTCCTCCGCCGAGATCGATGGGGTATGGCAGGCATGCTCGACCAGTTCCCCGAAGGTCTTGGACAGCACATTCACGCCCTTGAAATGGGTGAAGCCCGCCTTGGCCCAGGCCGGGGCGCCGCCATCCAGGATCAGGAGATTGTCATAGCCCATGGCGGTCATGCGGTCATGGACCAGGGCGGCCACCCCATCGCCATCATCCATCAGGATGCACAGGGTGGAACGCCGGGGCACCAGGACCGGGGCCTTCACCTCGATCTCGCTATAGGGCGCGTTGACACAGAAGAAGGGGTGCCCTTCGCCATACTGGCCATGCTCGCGCACATCCAGAAAGGCATACTCATCCGTCCCGCCGAGGATTGTCTTCAGCGAGTGCGCGGTAATCAACGTCATCGGACAAATCCTGTTCAGCTACGGGTCTTCACGCCAACCGACATGATCTTGTAGCTGTCATGGTCGAGATCGAAGGCCTTGCGGGCCGTCAGGGTTTCCAGCGGACGGCCGTAGAAATGCAGATGCCGGATGATCTGCTCGCCCCGGATTTCCACGCTGTGGATATCGTCGGGCATCAGCGCCACCGAGCTGCCTGGGGCCAGATCGATTTCCTGAACGGCCGCCAGCTTGGCGTAGCCGTCCTGGGTGCCGTCATCCAGACGGTCGAACAGGGTGTTGATCTCGCTGCCTTCGACGGCGGCGACGCAGGCCCAGGTGGTGTGGTCATGCGGCGGGATCTTCTTTCCAGGCCGCATGACGTTCAGATAGAGCGTGATGCCGTCCGGGTTTTCCTGACCGATCAGATAGCGGGCCTGACGCTCCTCCCCCTCCGGCGGGGCGAAATCGGCTTCGCTCCACAAGTCCCGGCGCGCCGCCAGATCCTGCACGCGTTGGCGGATCTGGTTCAGCACGGCGCGGTCGAATTCCCCGGCGTCGATCTCGGCCCGGGTCCAGGCGATCAGTTCGCGGGCGGCGGCTGCGCGCTCCTGCGCGATGGCGGACGGATTTGCGTCGGACATGCTTTTCTCTCCTTACGATATAGTTCGGTCTATCGGGCCGCGCGTCGGCGCCGCCAGGCGTTCAGCGGCGGGGCGATCCACATCACCACCGCCAGCGCCACCATGAAGGCGCTGATCGGGTGGTTCACCGGATCGATGAACACCAGCCAGTTGCCCTGCGAGATGGTCAGCGCGTTGGAGATGGAGGCTTCCATCTGCGCGCCCAGCACCAGCCCCAGAATGGCGGGTCCCAGCGGGATACCGGCCAGATTCATGGCGAAGGCCACCACACCACCACCCAGCGCCACCCAGACATTGAACAGATTGTTGCCGTCGGAATAGGCGCCCAGCACGCAGAGCAGCAGGACGACGCCCGCCAGCACCGGCTTGGGGATCGAGAAGATGGTGCGCGAGACCAGGCCGATCACCACGAAGGCGGCCGGCCAGATCAGCAGATTGGCAACCAGGAAGGCCACGATGATCATCCAGGCGATATCGCCGTTATTGGCGAAGAGCAGCGGGCCGGGCACAAGCCCATGCAAGGCCATGGCGCCGATGAACAGGGCCGAGGTGGAATTGCCCGGAATGCCCAGCGACAAGAGTGGCACCATGGAACTGGCGGTGACCGCATTGTTCGCGGCCTCCGGCGCGGCAATGCCTTCCGGCGTGCCCTTGCCCCACTCCATTTCGCCCGGACGACCGGCGAATTTGCGCTGGAAGCGGCGGGCCGCCTGATCATAGGCGAGGTAAATCGCCATCAGCATGCCCGCGCCCGGCAGCACGCCGATGAAATTACCGATGGCCGAGCTGGTGCCCCAGACCGGCAGCAGGCGCCGGATCAGCCCTGCTTCCAGCCGCATGGACCCGATCCGGGGCAGGCTTTCCGGCGCATCGCCCTGAGCACGTTCCCGGATGATGTCGCGCAGCAGGTCGAAGGCGGCGGCCACGCCGAACAGGCCTACCAGCAGCGGGACGAAGGGCACCCCTTCCACCAGATTGATGCTGCCGAAGGTATAGCGCGGAAATCCGGTCACCTGGCTGAAGCCGATGGTCGAAACCAGGAGGCCCAGCGCGGCGGAGATGATGCCCTTCAGAATCTTCCCCGACAGCAGGCCGACCACGCTGGACAGGCCCAGCACGGTCAGCGCGGCGTTTTCGACATAGCCGAAGCGCAGGGCCAGCATGGCCAAAGCCGGGGCGCAGATCAGCAGCACGACGGCGCTGGTCAGCCCACCCACGACGGAGGAGGTCATGGCGATGGACAGGGCGCGTCCGGCCTGGCCGTTGCGCGCCATGGCATTGCCATCGATCGTCGTCATCAGCGCCGAAGCCGTGCCCGGCACGCGCAGCATGATGGCCGGAATGGCACCGCCGGCCGCCGCCGCGCAATAAACGCCCACCATCAGGGCCAGGGCCTGATCGGCCGGCAGCGTGAAGGAGAAGGGGATGAATACCGCGAAGGCGATGTTGTCATTGATGCCCGGAATGGAGCCGACCACCATGCCGGCCAGCACGCCAATCGACAGGAACAGCAGAACATCGATCTGCATCAACCCGGCGAAGCCAAGGAGAATCTGGTCCATCTTTAGAGCCCCGGCAGGATGAAGTTCAGGAAGGAGCGCGGCAGACGCACATCCAGCAGCATGGCGAAGGTCAGATAGGCCGCAACCGCGATCAGGGCCGAGATCAGCGCGGCGCGCAGCAGCCGACGTTCGCCGGCCAGCCACAGCAGGCCAAGCTGCAGGGCAAAGGTCGAGATCACGAAGCCCAGGCCGGATTTGAGTGCCACGATCCATAGGGCAATCAACCCGATGGCTGCGGCGATGGCCGCCATCTCGCGCCGCTTCAAGGGGTTGGTGAGCTTGCCCGTCAGGCAGCGCACCAGCAGCGCCAGACCGGCCGCGGTCAACAGTCCGGAAACAATCAGGGGAAAATTGCGCGACGCGCCATCAAAGCCCAGGGCTTGATACAGGGCAACTCCGCCAGCACCTGCCAGCACAAGGCCGGTCCAGAAATCGGCATCGCGAAGCGCGCTTCGGCCGGCGAAGGCGCTGGAAGAAGGATTGGGCATGGCTTTTCCAGTCGGCAAGATCGATCCATTCATTCCGCCACCCCGCCCCCGCTTGACAGGGGACGAGGCGGCGGAACCGAAAAGCTTGGGCGAGATATACCCAACCTATATTTACTTACCCAGCTTGTGCTGCTGGATGATCGAAGAGGCCTGGGCCGAGTAGGCGTCCATGATCTTCTTGAAGTCGGCGGCGTTGCGATAGATCGCATCATAGCCGCCATCCTTCATCTTCTGCTGATAGTCCTTGTCTTCCGCCACTTTGCGCATCAGGTCGGACAGATAGGCGACGATGGGTTCCGGCGTACCGGCCGGAACGGCCCAGCCGCGGAAGGTCGCCCAGATCGACATGCCCAGACCGGCTTCCTCGAAGGTCGGCACGTCGGGGAAGTTCGGATCACGCGCGTCCGAGGCAATCGCCAGAATGCGCACGGTGCCGGATTTGGCATGGCTCATCGCCTCGCCCATCGCCCAGAAGGTGACATCGGCATGCTCGCCGACGATCGCCTGCAGCTGCTCGCCAAAGCCTTTGGAAGGCACATAGTTGAACTTCATGCCGGCGGAGGATTCCAGCCCCAGGCCCGCCATGTGATGCGAGGTGCCGATGCCGGCCACCACGGCATTCAAGGGCTTGTCCCTTGCCGCCGCCACCAGATCGGCAATCGTGGCGAAACGGGACTTGGCCGGAACCACGATCACTTCCGGATCGATGTTGTAGGCGGCCACGGGGACGAAATCCTCGACCTTATAGGGCGCGCCCTTCAGCTGCGGATTGGTCACGACCGAGCTGGTCATGGCCAGCAGCGTGTAGCCATCCGGATCGGCGCTGGCCACGAAAGCCTGGCCGACGATGCCGCCGCCGCCATCGCGGTTCGACACCACGATCTTGTGCCCGTCGATATAGCGGTTCGCCGCTTCGGCGATGAAGCGCGAAGTCACATCCACCGCACCGCCCGGCGCGAAGGGAACCACCAGATCGATATCGCGGGTCGGATAATCCTGTGCCAGGGCGCCATGAAACATGGCCGCGCTCAGAACCAGGCCAAGGGCCAAGGATTTCTTCATCTCTCATACTCTCCTGTCAGCTTCTTTCACCGCACGCAGGCTGGCACGGCGCTCGTTATCGGCCCGGGGACTGTAAGACAAGCGAAACATCAGGAATATTTAGAAAAATATTGTGTTTCATAAGCATGTCTAATATTTTCGGGCGTCATGCGATTCGATTTTCACCTGTCCCATCTACGCACCTTGCTGGCCATTTCCGATGCGGGCAGCTTCGAAGCGGCCGCCCTGCGGATAGGGCGCACGCAATCGGCCGTGACCCAGCAGATGCAGAAGCTGGAAGCGTTGACCGGCGCGCAGCTGTTCCGCCAGACCGGCCGCAGGCGGGAACTGACAGCCGCCGGGCTAACCCTGGTCAGCTATGCGCGCGAAATCCTGTCCATGTCGCGCTATGCCATGACGGCACTGGCCCAGGCCGACGAACAGGGTGTCGTGCGCATTGGTGCCCCGCAGGAGATCGCCGAACAGCTGCTGCCCGGCATTCTGACGGAGTTCACGCAGGCTTGGCCTTCGGTCCGCACCATCATCCATGTCGGGCGCAGCCCCGACTTGATGACGATGCTGCAGGAAGGCCGGCTGGACATGACGTTGAGCACACGCCGGGCAGAAGCGCTGGAAGGCCAACTGGTCGCCAGCATTCCGGCACGCTGGCTGGCGGCACCCGGCTTCCTCTGGGACAGGCATATGCCGGTGCCGCTGATCCTGGCGGATGAACCCAGCATGTTCCGGCAGATCGCGCTGGCGGCGCTGGATGTGCACGGGCTGTCCTATATCGAACGCATCACCTCGCCCTCGCTGGCGGGGGTTCGCCTGTCCGTCGCCGCCGGAATCGGCATCACGGCCCGCACGGAAAGTTCCTTCTTTTCGGAAATGAAAATCCTGGGACCCGATGACGGTCTGCCGCCTTTGCCGCTGGTGAATTATTACGCCTATCTCGGCAAGCGCGAAGCGCCGGCCTATGTCGCGGAATTGTTCGACAGCATCCTCAGCAAGGGAAAGAGCGAGCTGGACTGAACGTCCAGCTCGCACCAGTTTGCAGGGTCTATTCTTCGCGCGCGCTCGCCAGCCGTTCGCGCAGCGTGGCGGCAAGTGCCCCATCCGGCGACGTCAGCTTCGCCCCGTCATGGGCGCGGACGGGCGGCGGGTCCGTCTCCAGCCGGGCGATTTCCACCAGCACGACCTGGCCGGCGCAGCCCTGCGCCAGGCTGGAGGTGCCGATATCCTGGGTCAGGACGTTCGGGTTGCCATGGGCGCAGACCTCGCCCAGCCCGTCCACATATTGCGGGTCATACCAGGCCCCGGTGGAAAGCTGGGCAACGCCCTGGCGGACAAACTCGGAAATCCGTACCCCGGCCAGGCAGGTCCCGCGATCATTGAACACCCGCACCACATCGCCATCGGCAATGCCGCGCGCGGCCGCGTCAGCGGGATGCAGGCGCAGGCGTTCCCGGCCCGCCACCTTTTCCGACTGGCTGTGCGCCCCGAAATCAAGCTGGCTGTGCAGCCGGGTCGCGGGTTGATTGGCTACCAGCAGGATTGGGAAATCCTTTGCACGCGCCCCGCCCAGCCATTCCTCCGGCTCCAGCCAGGCCGGATGGCCGGGACAATCGGCATAGCCGAAGGACGCCACTGTCTCGCTATGGATTTCGATCAACCCGCTGGGCGTAGCCAATGCGTTCGCCTGCGGATCGGCGCGGAACCGTTCCAGCAGGCCGGGCTTGTCCGTCAGCGGCAGATGGATTTCGCCCTCCTGCCAGGCGGTGTCGAAATCTGGCGCATGCAGCCCCTTCTCCGCCAGGGCCTTGCGGGTCGGCTCGTAGAGATGGCGTAACCAGTCCTGGCTGCTGCGCCCTTCGGTAAAGTCCTGCCAGTGGCCCAGGCGCTGCGCCAGATCGGCGAAAATCTCGAAATCGTCGCGGGCCTGCCCAAAGGGCTGCACCAGTTTCTTCATGGCGATCAAATGCGGGTCATTGCCCGACGCGCCCCAATCGTCGCGCTCCAGCGTGATCGTGGCAGGCAGCACGAAATCCGCGAAGCGCGTGGACGCGGTCGCGAAGGCATCATGGATGACCACGGTATCGACCCTGCGGAAGGCTTCCGCGAACCGTTTCAGGTCCTGGTGATGATGGAAGGGATTGCCGCCCGCCCAATAGACCAGCCTGATATCGGGATAGGTCAGGCGATGGCCGTTATAGTCGAATTCCGCGCCCGGATTCAGCAGCATATCGGCGATGCGCGCCACCGGAATGTAATCGGCAACGCCGTTTTTGCCCTGCGGCAGGGTCGGGATCGGAACACCGAGCGGCTTCTTGCCGACATTGCCGATCGAGCCCAGCGCATAGGCATAGCCGCAGCCGGGACGACCCAGCTGGCCCAGCATGGCGCCCAGCACGAGGCCCATCCAGACCGGCTGCTCGCCGAAGCGGGCACGCTGCAGGGCATAGGCAACGCTGACCAAGGTCTTGGACCCGGCCATGCGCCGCGCCAGATCGCGGATCGTGGCCGCATCAACCCCGCTAATGCCCGCCGCCCAGTCCGGGGTCTTGGCGACACCATCCGCCTGACCCAGCAGATAGCGTTCGAACACCGCATAGCCCACCGTGTAGCGATCCAGATAGGCCTTGTCCGTCAGGCCCTCGCTGGCCAGCACATGGGCGATGCCCAGCATCAGCGCGGTATCCGTGCCAGGTACAGGCGCCAGCCATTCGGCATCGATCTCGGTCATCAGATCGTCGCGCAGGGGGCTTACCACCACGAACCGCGCCCCGCGCGCCGCCGCCTTCTGCAAGGAGCCTGGCGCGACATGGCGGCTGTTGCCGCCGCCGCTGACCATGGAATTGCGCACCGGCAGCCCGCCAAAGGCGACGATCAGCTCCGTCTCCTCCGCCAGTTCGGCCCACAGATTGTTGTCGCGCGTCGCCGGCTCGCCGCCTGCCAGCACATGCGGCAGGATCACCGCCCCGGCACCGGAAGAATAGGTATTCACCGAACGGACATAGCCGCCCATCACACAATTCAGGAAGCGATGCACCTGGCTTTGCGCGTGATGGAACCGCCCGGCGCTGGACCAGCCATAGGAGCCGCCGAAAATGGACCCGGCGCCATGTTGATCACCCACCCGGCGCAGCTCCGCCGCCAGCAGGGTCAGGGCATCGTCCCATTCCAGCTCGACGAATTCATCTTCGCCCCGCCGCGGATCGGGACCCGGCCCGTTTTTTTCCAGCCAGCCCTTGCGCACCAGGGGTTTGGCGATGCGGCTGCGATGGCGCGGCGCATCGGGGATATTGTTCAGGATGGGCGAAGGCGCGGGGTCCTGCGGATGCGGACGGATATCCAGATTCTGCCCATCCCAGGACGCCGAAAACGCACCCCAATGGGAGCTGTGGCTGCCATACTTGCCGTCATCCATGACCGAACCCTGTCCTTTCCTCAACGCGCCGGGCGATCCGTGATCAGCTTGCCCGGATTCATCATGCCGGCCGGGTCGATGGCCCGCTTGATCGCCAGCATCAGATCGTGCTCTTCGGGGGAGCGGAAATGCTCCACCTCCTCCACCTTCAACAGCCCGATTCCGTGCTCGGCGGAAATAGATCCGTTCAGCCCGGCCGCGATGGCGTGGACGATGGCGTTCATCTCATCCCATAATCCCAGGAATTGCGCTTTGTCCATGTCTTCCGGCTGCGTCAGGTTATAATGCACATTGCCGTCGCCGACATGGCCGAAGGCACAGATCCGCGTGCCCGGCAGGCGTGCCAGCACGGCCGCCCCGGCCCGGTCGATGAAATCCGGGATGCAGGATACCGGCACGGAAATATCGTGCTTGATGCTGCCGCCGGCATGTTTCTGCGCCTCCGGGATGGATTCGCGCATGCGCCACAGCCGGGCCGCCTGATCCAGCGATTCCGGCAGCACCGCATCCTGCACCAGGCCCTGGTCAAAGGCTTCGCCCAGCATCGCCTCAAACCCCTCGCGCAGATCGGTTCCCGGGCGCGAGGTCGATAGCTCGATCAGCGCGTACCAGGGATAGGCGCCCTCGATCGGCGCCGCCAGGTCCAGATGCCGTGCCAGCAGGTCTAGGGAGAACCGGGACATCAGCTCGAAAGCCGTGACGGCATCTCCGCTGGACTTGCGCGCCAGCGACAGCAGCGCCAACGCATCGGCCACGCTGTTCAGCGCACAGAAGGCGGTCTGCTTCTGCTGCGGTGCCGGGAACAGCTTCAGCACCGCCCGGGTGACGATGCCCAGCGTCCCTTCGCTGCCTATGAACAGGTTTTTCAGCGAATAGCCGGTATTGTCCTTCAGCACCGGACGCATGCCGTTCCAGATGCGCCCATCGGGCAGCACGACCTCCAGCCCCAGCACCAGCTCGCGCGTGTTGCCGTATTTCAGCACGCCCACGCCACCGGCATTGCTGGCGATATTGCCGCCGATGGTGCAGCTTCCTTCCGCCCCCAGGCTGAGCGGAAACAGGCATCCCGCCGCGCGCGCCGCGTCCTGAATGGACGCCAGGATCACGCCGGCCTCCACCGTCATGGTGAAATTGACGGGATCGACGGCCAGGATCCGGCTCATCCGGTGCAGGGAAACGATGATTTCCCCTTCGCCGGACACCGCCCCGCCGACCAGGCCCGTATTACCGCCCTGGGGCACCAGCGCCACGCCCGCCTTGGCACAGATCGCGACCGCCGCAGCCAGTTCCTCGGTATTGGCCGGCGCCAGAACCGCCCGCGCCTTGCCGTGAAACTTGCCGCGCTCCTCCACCAGATGGCGTTCCAGCGCCGCAGGATCCGTCAGCAGACTGCCCTGCGGCAAAGCGGATGAGAGTGCTGCGAGGGTCTGGTCCAGGGAATGAAGAGCCGTCATTCCGCGATCTCCCTGTTTGCCGCGGGATTGGTACCCAGCGTGAAGATATGTCCGGCCCGCCAGCCCGGCGATTGCCGCAAACCGGCAAATTCCTTCGCCCACAGCTGCAGGGCTTCCACATCCACCGGCCCGGCCGATAGCCGAACGATGTCATGGGCGCGCGCGACAAGGCCCTGCTCGCTCCAGGGCGCTTCCGGATCGCCCCGGCGGAAGGATCGCTCCTGCGCCAGGACTTGCCCATCGCGCAAGGTGATCTGTAGCCGGGCGGGTCTTTCCTTCGGGAAGCGGGCGTCGAAGGCCGGATCGGCTGTCACCGCCACGCGCTGCGCCAGGCTGTGCACCCGGCCATCCGCCACCAGTTCCGGCCCCAGCCCGACAAAATCGGGCGGGGAGCCGGCCAGCACGGCGGCAATACAGAAACTGGTGGAGAATTTGGCCTTCGACACCGTCTGCGGATTGTCGATCCCGGCGATGTTCAGACAGGCCTGCGGCACCAGAAGACGGACGGATGCGATCTCATCCGGGTCCGGCGCATGGGCCGCGACCAGATCAACCGCGCAGTCCAGCGCGCTGTGCATCTGCCCGCAGACCGGCCAGCCCTTGATCGTGACATCATGGATCATGGCCCGCGCGCCGGGGACCAGCCGGGCGGGATCGCCAGCCGGCAGATTCCAGGCCTTCAGCATGCCGCGCCGCCCTTCCAGGATATGCGCCGCCCCGGCGATGCCGGCCCGCGCCAGCAGGGCGGCCGCCAGACCGTTGCGTACGGCAATGGCCCCATGGAAGGCCTTCGCATCCGTCGCGCCATCATCCAGGATTTGCCATAGACTGGCCGCCTGGGTGCCCGCATGGCCGAAGGCCGACAAGGTCGCGGCACCATCCAACCCCAGGGCATGCGACGCGGCGGCCGCCGCCCCGAAGGTTCCCGCCGTGCCGGTGGTATGGCAGGTCGCGTAATGGGCTGCGCCCAGATAGGCACCGATGCGCATGATCGCCTCATAGCCCGTCACCACCGCCCCGGCCAGACGGTCCCGCGCTATCGCCGGAAAGGCCTGGGCCAAGGCCAGCACGGCGGATATCACCGTAATGCCCGGATGGCTGGTGGATACGCGGTCGGCGTCATCCACCTCCCAGAAATGGGCGATGGCGGCGTTCATGGCTGCGGCATGGACAAGGGGGAAGCCCCGTCCGTCACCGGCAACGGAACAGCGCCCGCTTTCCCCGGGCACACCGGCCAGTGCCGCCAGATAGGGGCCATACAGCCCATGCCCGGTGCCCGACCACAGGGCGCAGCCATAGTCGAACACCGAGGCAAACAGGCGCTCGCGCGTTTCGCTGTCCAGGGCGGCGCCGTCATAGGCGGCAACCCAGTCGGCCAACGGCGCCAGAAGGGCGGGCTGCGCCATCACCCGGCCTCGCCCGTCACCACCGGCAGGTCCGGACGGCTGTCCTGCCCCCATTCCGACCAGGACCCGTCATAGACCGCGAAGGGCGCCAGCCCCGCCGCTTCCGCGCCCAGAGCCAGCACGGAGGCCGTCACGCCCGAGCCGCAGGAGGCAACGACCGGCTTCTCTCCCGTCAGCCCGGCCTGGCGGAACAGGTCGGCCAGGACGGACGCCTCCCGATAGGCGCCATCCTGCAACAGCCGGTCGAAAGGCAGATTGCGGGCGCCCGGCATATGGCCCGACCGCAGCCCCGCGCGCGGTTCGGGCTCCACCCCCGTGAAGCGCCCGGCCGAACGGGCGTCGATCACCTGCACCCCGCCCGCCTCGATGGCGGCCTTCAGCCCCGAAGCATCGCTGAGCAGACCCGATTGCAGCCTCGCGGTGAAATCCCCCGCCGCGACCGGCTTTTCGGGACCCGCCTCGACGCCACCGCCGGCGGCTCTCCAGGCCGGCATGCCGCCATTCAGCACCGCGACATTCCGGTGGCCCATGGCACGGAACATCCACCAGGCGCGCGGCGCGGCGAAGATGCCCGCCCCGTCATAGCAGATGATCCGGCTGGTCGCGGAAATACCCAGGACACGCGCGGCGGCCTGAAATTCCGGCTCCGCCGGCAGCATATGCGGCAGGGTGGAGGTATGATCCTTCACCTTGTCATCAAAGTCGAAGCGACGCGCCCCGGGAACATGGCCGGCGGCATAGTCCGCCTCCGCATCGCGGTTCTGGGCCGGCATGTACCAGCTGGCATCCAGCACCACCAGATCGCCATCGCCCAGATGCGCCTTGAGCCAGCCCGCATCCACCAGCGGGGGAAGAATATCCATCATAGCATCCTCACACAGATAACAGGGAGTTGAGCGGAGCCGGGTTATTCCGTCACCTCGACGGGTTCCTGCAAGGACTTGCGTCCGCGCCAGCGCGCCAGCACGAAGGGCAGGATCAGGCTGCCGATCGCCACCAGCAGAATGCCGCCGGAGATCGGGCGGGTGAAGAACGGCACCACCGAATTATCGCCGAAGGCCAGCGCCAGGCTGAGCTGTTCTTCCGCCATCGGCCCCAGGATCAGACCCAGGATGACCGGCAGGACAGGCACGCGGGCGATGCGCAGCAGATAGCCCAGCAGGCCAAAACCCAGGAAGCAGTAAACGTCGAACATGCGGTTGTTCAGCGAATAGCAGCCCACCGTGCACAGGATCAGCAGCACCGGGATCACATATTGGCGCGGCACCGAGATGGCCTTGATCGTGATCGGGATGAAGAAATGGTAGAACAGGGCGCAGAAGGCGAAGGCCACGAAGTAGGACACGAACACGACCCAGACGATATCGCCATGGTCGCGGAACAGGAGCGGCCCCGGATCGATGCCATGCAGCATGAAGGCGCCCAGCATCATCAGGGTCGATGCGTCGCCCGGAATGCCCAGGGTCAGCATCGGAATCAACGCGCCACCCATGGAAGCATTGTTGGCCGCTTCCGGTGCCACGATGGACTCGGGCAGTTCACCGGTGCCGAACTTGTCCGGCTGCCTGGAGGCCCGGCGGGCCTGACCATAGGCCACGATATTGGACAGGCCCGGCCCCACACCCGGCAGAATGCCGATGACGATGCCGATCACGGTGGAGCGCAAGAGGTCGCGCTTCACCCGCAGCACTTCCCAGAAAGCCGCCGTGAATTCCTTCAGCCGGAACTTGATGGCGAGCACGGAGGATTTCTGGCCGATCCCATCCACATCCGCCAGCAATTGCGGAATGGCATACAGGCCGATCAGCGCGGGCAGTTCGTAGAATCCCGCCTCCAGCGCCGTGAAGCCGAAGGTCATGCGCACCTGGCCGGACGCCTCGTCCAGCCCCACCAGGGCCAGCGCCAGCCCGATGAAGGCCGCCATAAAGGCCTTGATCACCCGGCCCTTGGCCGACATGGCCGAAATGCAGGTAAAGGTGAAGACGACCAGCGCGAAATATTCCCAGGGGCCGAAGCTGAGGGCCACTTTCGCCAAAGCCGGCGCGATCAGCACCAGCGCCAGGCCGGACAGCACCCCGCCCAGCATGGAAGCATAGACGCCCAGGCCCAACGCGCGCAGCGCCTGGCCCTTCACGGCCATGGGATAGCCGTCCAGACAGGTCGCGGCCGATGCCGGCGTGCCCGGAATATTCAGCAGGATGGCACCGACCAGCCCGCCCGAAATCGCGCCGCAATAGACGCCCATAAGCACCGAGATCGCGAATTCGATATCCATCGCATAGGTGATGGGCACCATCAGCGCGATGGCCATGGTACTGGTCAGGCCCGGTATCGCACCGATGACAAGCCCGCCCAGCACGCCCATGGCGATGCCGAACAGGGTCCAGGGCTGGAAGACATCGACTACCCCGGATAGGAACAGATCGTACATGTCAGCTTGTCCTCTTCATCAGGGCAGGAAGGCTTCGAGATAAACGACCAGCAGCAGATGGATGAAGGCAACGGTGCCTGCCGCCAGGCATGCCGCGATCACACCGGTCTTCACGTTGACCCTGGGCGTCAGGCAGACCACTGTCAGGAAGCAGAATCCGGCCGTCGCCACCATGAATCCCAGCGGCACGATCAGAAACAGATAGAGCACGAACAGACCCAGGAGCAGCATGCGCCGCGCCGCGAAGGATTTCGCCCACACCTCCCGCAGGCTGGGACCGTCGCCGGCCTTCTCCAGGAACAGCGTGCGCAGGGTTTCCAGCCCGCCCATGACCAGACCGGCCCCAACCACCAGCCAGGGGTAGAGGTGACTGGAAACGGTACTGCTGCCCCATTCGGCAAGCATGTTGATCTGCGTCGCCGCGATGATCAGGGCAAGGAGGTAAAGCAGGGAAAAGGCAAGGTCGGATGTACGCATGACACCTCGCTTCGCAATGGCCCGCCCGCGAATGGGGCGGGCCACGCTGTCGGTTCCGATTACGACCAGGCGATCATTATTCCTTGTCGATCAGCCCGAATTTCTCGGTCAGGGCCAGGATGCGGGCATAGCGGGCGTCCAGGGTCTTCTGCAATTCCGCACCCTTCTCGGCATCCACCGTCATGGACTGTTCGGCCAGCTTGGCCTGGCAATCCGGGTCGGCAGCGGCATTCAGCCAGGCATCGGCCAACACATCGACGCGATCCTGCGGCGTGCCCTTCGGTGCAAAGGTCGTGAAATACATGGCGAACTTGCTGTCGATGCCCAGCGTTGCGCTGGTCGGCGCGTTGGACAGGCGGGTATCCGGCCTGTCCGTCATGATGGCGATGGTCGACATGTCACCGGAATCCACATAGGGCGCCGCCGCGCCGACGGCCGTCGGCACCAGCGTCAGCACACCCTGGATGGAGGCGACGATGCGCGGCTTGTCGCCCGACATCGGGATCGACTTCAACTGGGTTGCGTCGATGCCGGCAGCTTCCAGGAAATCCAGCGCCGCGAAATGCGAAAAGCCATTCAGCGCCACGCCGATGGTGTTCTGGCCCGGATTGGCCTTGACCGCCGCCTTGAGGCTTTCCAGATCGGTAACGCCCGTCGCCTTGCCGGCGAAGATGCCGTAATTCATCGCGACCGAGCTGGCCACCGCAGCAAAGGCTTCGTAGTTATAGTCAGACCGCTTGGTGGCCAGGCCCATATCCATACCCTGATGCGACCACAGCAGCTTGTAGCCATCGGGGCGTGCATCGCGCACTTCCACTTCGCCGATCTTGCCGCGGGCACCGGTGATGTTCTTGATCAACACCTTCACCGGCAGCTGCTTTTCCAGGCAGGACGAGAAGATACGCGCCGACACGTCGCTGCCACCGCCCGGCGCGAAGGGAACGACCAGTTCCAGGGCCTTGTCCGGAAAGACTTCGGCCTGGGCCGGCGCGGCAAGGGCGATCAGGCCCAGGGACAACAGAAGCTTCTTCATTTATTCCTCCATGTTGGCATTGCTTTTTAATTAAGGGCGCCCACATCCGCGACGCGGGCGCCGTTCCGGCTTCACCTACTGCACCTGAAGCCAGGGCGCCTTTTCCTGGTGTGCGACGACGCGGTCTACGCTTCGTCCCGCCTCTCCCAGATATTTCAGCGGATCGGTCAGGGCTTCGATCTCCTGCTCGGAGAAGGTGTCGGCGATATGCTCATGCCCGCGCAGGGCCTCCGCAAAGGCCAGACCGCCCTCGATCCCCGTCATCGATGCTTCATAGAGCCATTCATGGGCCGTGTTCTTGCCCACCTTGTCGCCCAGTTCCAGCATCACGCGTTCGGACAGGAGATAGCCCTTCATCATATCCATATTGCGCTGCATGCCGGCCCGGTTGATGCGAAGCCCCTTCAGCAGCGCCCCGGCCTGGAACAACAGTGCGCCCGCCACCAGACAGGTTTCCGGCACGGCCTTCCATTCCGACTTCCAGGCAATGCCATCGCGTTCGCTTTCCTGCACCACCGCTTCCAGCATCATGGCCGCGCTATGGCGCACGCTGCGCGACAGCATGGCGACATTTTCCGCCGCCACCGGATTGCGCTTATGCGGCATGGTGGACGAGCCCAGCTTGCCTTCGCTGAAGCCTTCCTCCACCTCGGCGAATTCATTGCGCTGCAGGTTGAACAGCTCATTGCCGATCTTGCCCAGCGTCGCTGCGATCAGGGCCAGCAGGCCGGTATATTCGGCGAAGCGATCGCGCGACGGCGCCCAGCTGATATCCGGCGCGCCAAGACCAAGCGCCTGCGCCACCCCTTCTTCCACCGCCCTGGCCTGTTCGCCATAGGACGCCTGGGTCCCGACCGCACCCACCACCATGGCAACGAAGACCCGCGGCTCCAACTGCTCCAGCCGCTGCGCATGGCGGGCGACCTCGTCCAGCCAGATCGCGCATTTATGCCCGAAGGTGATGGGCAGGGCCTGCACGCCATGGGTGCGTCCCACCATCAGGGTGTCGCGATGCTCTTTCGCCAGACGCAGCAGCTCCCGGCCGATCACCGCCAGATCGCGCTTCACGATGGCATGGGTTTCCTGCAGTTGCAGCACAACACCGGTGTCGACCACATCCTGGGTCGTGGCGCCGTAATGCAGATATTCGGCCGCATCCTTGGGCAGATGGCGCTGCCACTCCTTCAGCACGGGCATCAAGGTATGCTTGATGCGGCGCACTTCGGCGGCAATCGCTTCGACATCCAGGTTTTCGATCCGGCCAGTGGCGGAAATCGCCTCGGCCGCGGACTGCGGAATGATGCCGAGTGCCGCCTGGGTATTCGCCAGCGCCACCTCGAAATCCAACCATTTCTGCAGGCGGTTGGACTCACTGAAGATCACCCGCAGCTCCGGCGTACTCCACAGATGCTGCATGGTGATCATGTCAAAAACGGAAACACTCATTCTCATCTCTCCTGGGCTTCGCCCCTGCTGTCGGACCCGAAGGCATAAGCGGGGCCGGTCCCACCGGAACCCGGCGGGAACTGGGCGGGCGGTTTAACGCGTGGCCGTCAGCCATCCGGCCGGCAGCGCTACAGGGCCGGGCTTGGGGAGGCGGCCGATTCCTATCATTCCCGTCCTTGGGTAATCCATGTCGATCTGCGCCTCCGCGTAGCCTCACCGTTCCAAATCCGATGCCGGTTCTGGAAGGATTTGTCCCCAGCCATACCCGGCTGCCGGAGCCCGCCCTTGAACCGGCGGAATTGACCGAACAGCCATGCCCCCTTTCCCCCGCAGGTCGGGGCGAATGGGATCAGGCACGGGGAACGGGCGAGCCCGCCGTGACCGGCAGGCGGATTTGTGATGGATGCTGGCACAGACAGCTCATGGCATTTCCCCCGAAAACTTTTTATTGCATTTCATTTATTGAAATGGATATCATTCATTAAAATATATGCGCCTGCCGCTTGTCAAGCGTGTCGCGGACAGGGCATGCAGTTGGAAAAGCAAAAATGCCAGGCATGGGAAGGATCGGGGATTGACCAAGGCAGCCAAACCACCAAGCGGGGTGCTGGAACGCGGCCTGCATCTGCTGGACTGTTTCACGCAGGATCAGCCGCGCCTGCAATTGCGTGAATTGGCCGAAATCAGCGGGCTGGACAAGGCGACCGCGCTGCGCGCGCTGAAAACCCTGGTCGAGTATAACTATCTGCAGAAATCAGGCGACGGATACTACTCGCCCGGTCCAATGAATCTGCGGCTTGCGGCCCTGTTCCGGCGCACCTCCAACATGGTCTCCCGGCTGGAAGATCCAATCCAGGCCATCAGCACCCGCGTCAATCACACCACATCCTTTTTCGTACGCAGCAATGATGACCGGATGTGCCTGGCCCGCGATCACGCCGTGCGTGATTTCCGCTATTTCATCGAGGTCGGCGCATCGGTTTCGATGAAACAGGGCGGGGCCGCCGCCAAGGTGCTGGAAGCCTTTACCGATCCGGACAGCGAGGTGAATGCCCGCACCCGCCGGAACGGCTATTACATTTCCCGTGGCGAGCGGAACAGGCATCTGGCGTCGGTCGGCATACCGGTGTTCGAAGGCGACGGGTCCTTCCTGGGCGCCATCGCGATCACCGGCATGGCGGTGGATCTGACGGACGAGATGCTGCTGGACTTCGCCCGCATCGCTGCGGAGGAACTGTCCAAGGTAGGTTTCCGCACCCGCCAATAGACGCCTGCCTCTGCCCGCGCGCCGACAAGAGGCAGGGCAGCCGATCAGGATGCACTCCCTCCGCCCTTCAACCCGGATGGGCGCCGGATCAGGCCCAGCTCCGGCGGGGCGACGTTTTCCAGGGGCACGCCGCAATCCTTCAGCACCGATTTCGCCGTCTGCAGGAAATACCAGCCCAGCACCCAGCGCGGCATCAGGCGCATGATCACATTGCGCAGCCGGAAGCCGAATGGCGTGGCCGGAATGAACCAGGCCGCCATGTTGCGGCTGCGCAGCTGCAGGCGCCGGATCGCCGGCCGCAGCCTTTCTTCATGCCGCGCCAGGGCCGCCTCGATGGCATCGCCCTTATGCAGCTCCTCCGCCAGGATACAGGCGGAGGTCAGCGCCATGCCGGCCCCCTGCCCCGACAGCAGCGTCAGGCAATGGGCGGAATCGCCCAGCAGCAGCACCCTGCCCCGCGACCAGTGCGGCTGATCGACCATCAGCAGCGTGTCCAGGAACAAGGGCTCCCCATCCGACCGTTCGTCGATCCAGCGCAGCGATTCCGGATGGGCTTCGGCGAAGGCCTCCCGCAGGACGGCGGCCTTGCGCTCGGGCGGCACGATATCGCGCGCATCGGTGCGCCAGACATACAGCGTGGCGAGCTTGCCCCCGCCGATGCTGTAGAATTCCCCCATCCGGCCCGGCTCGACATAGGACAGGAAATCACGGTCCAGCCCGATCGTATCCTGCGCCTGGAAGGCCGCCACGCGGTAGCCGAGCGGCTGGTAGACTTCCCCCTCCCGGTCAAACAGCAGGCGTCTGGTCTGTGAATGCACGCCATCGGCCCCGATCAGCAGATCGGCCTCGATCTCGGTCCCGTCGCGCAGCCGCGCCGTCACCCCATCCGCCCGGGCGTCAAAACCCGCCAGCGTGGTGGCGAAGCGGATCTCCGTCTCCTCCTTCACCAACTCGTAGAGGATGCGCACCAGCTCGGTGCGCACCAGCCCGACCCAGTCCAGCCGGCGCAGGAATTCCCGGTAGCGCAGGCGCAATACCTCGCGCCCCTGCCGGTCGTAATAGATGTTCTCATCCACCTCGCGACCATGCTGTTTCAGCTCCGGCAGGATGCCCATCAGCCGGGCCACCTCATAGCCGGGGCCGGACAGGCCGATGACATAGCCATCAGCCCGCAGATCCGGCGCGCGCTCCAACAGCGTGGTCCGCCAGCCGATGCGCTTCAGCCACCAGGCGGCGGCCAGGCCGGCAACGCCGGCACCAATGATCAGGGCATGTTTCCGGGTCACGTCAGAACCTCGTATGGTTGATCGGCCTTCATGACCCGCAACAGCGCGGGCAGGGTCAGCACGGCGAACAGGGACAGGGCCGCCGCCAGTCCGAAACAGGCGGAATAGCCCCAATGCTGGGCCAGAATGCCGCCCGTCAGGCCGGCCAGCCCGGCAATGCCGGCATCGGCACATTGGAACAGGGTGAAATCGACGCCCGGCTGCTTCAGCGAGGACCAGCCCATCGCGGCGGTGTACAGGGTGACGAAGCCCGCGGCCATCACCGCGAATTTGGCAATCATCAATCCTGCAAGCACCTCGCGCGGCAGGTCCCCGATCTGCAGGACCAGGAAAAAGCCCAGTATCAGGGCCAGCTGCAGCACCAGGCAGGCCTTCAGCACGGGGATAACGCCGCCCTTACGGATGGCGAGCCCGGCTGCGAGCGTGCCGAACAGGCTGGCGGCCATGCCCAATATCCCGCCCAGCAGCCCGATCGTGGTCAGATCGAAACCGCGATCGATCAAGAGCGGGGTCACCATGCCCTGGGCCAGCCGCACCCCGGCCTGATAGAGGACGACCAGCAGCAGGCCCCATCGCAGTTCCGGTCGCGCCCAGGCCGCCTGCAGGCTGGGCCGATGATCCTGCCGGGCGGTCCCCGGGTCTGGCTCCACCGTGAACAAGGTGGGCAGCGTCAGCGCCCCCAGCAGGCCGGCCGTCGCCAGACAGGCCCCCAGCCAGCCCGTCTGATCCATCAGAAACAGGAACAGGCTGCCGCCCACCATCATGCCGAAATAGCCGCCGCCGATCTGCATGACATTGCCCCAGCCCCGGATTTCCGGGCGAAGCTGTTCCACGGCAAAGCCGTCGCAGGCGATATCGACGCTGGCCGCGATACAGGCCGAGACGGCGAGGATCGTGAACAACAGAACGGCGTCCTGCCGCGGATCGAACAGGGCAAGCGCGGCGGTGGCCAGCATCGCCAGCGCCTGACCCGGCAGGATGATGGCGCGGGACCTCCGCTGCCCCCGGGGCGGGATGCGCAGCCTTTCGACCATCGGCGCCCACAGGAATTTCAGCGCCCAGGGCAGCATCAGCAGCGACACCGCCCCGACCAGGTCCAGCCTGGCCCCGGTTGCGCGCAGCACCGCCGGAAAGCCCAGAAAGGCGATCGAGCTGATGACGCTCTGGCTGGTATAGATCCCTGCGATCAGCAGCAGGATGCGTCCGGTCGAAACCGTGCGGCCGGTATCGGCAAGAAGGGCCATGATCGGTCAGAACCGCAGCTTGCCGCTGACGCCGATCACCCGGCCTTCGCCCAGGCTGGAGCGCGCATCCGTGCTGTTCGCCCCGAAATAGACGCTGTAGGTGCGATACAGCTCGTCGGTGATGTTGTCGACGAACAGGCTGAGCGTCAGCCCGTCATCGGTTTCGTAATCCAGCGAGGCATCCAGCAGGCCATAGCCATCCTGCTTCAGCGTATTGGCCTCATTGAAGAAGGTTTCGGAGTAATATCGCCCCGCACCCCGCAGGCTGAGATCGCCCGGCAGCACGACCTGCGGCAGGATATAGCGCGCAGTCAGGCTGTAGGTCTGGTCCGGCGCATAGGGCACGGTCTTGCCGTCATAGCTGACGCCGGTGATGGGATCGCGCGCATCCTGGAAGGTCGACTGGCCGATATTGGCCCCGGCGGTCAGCGACAGCCCTTCCAGCGGATAGAAGGAAACATCGAGCTCCACCCCCCTGCTTTCCGTATCGCCCACATTGCGCAGCACCTGCGAACCCGGATTGCCGACATAGAACTGCTTGTCCTGTGACTGGATGAAATAGGCCGCCGCGCTGAGATCAAGCTTGCCGTCCACCAGGCTGGAACGCCAGCCGATCTCGTAATTGATCGAGGTTTCGGAATTATAGGGAATGCGGTCGTTGCTGTTGGAAACCGTGTGATTGAAACCACCCGGCTTGAAGCCACGTGCGACCGAGGCGTAGAGGCGGCTTTGGGGCGCCAGTTCATAGCCCAGGGCCAGCTTGGGCGAGACATCGTCGAAGCTGTCCTCCGCCTTGAAGGCGAAGGCGCCGGCATAATCCACCTCCGCCTCCTCCCGCGCGAAGCGGAGGCCACCGGTCAGGTCCAGCGCATCGGTCAGGCCATAGGTCGCCTCCCCGAAGGCCGCATAGGAGGCGGTCGTCACGACATTGCGCGATGCCGCCATGCCGAAGGCGGCGATGGCCGGCTGCAAACGGCGGAACTCGGTGTCCTGATAATAGGCGCCGACCACCCCGCTCAACGGCTCGCCCTCGCCGAAGGCCAGGCGCAGTTCCTGGGACAGGGTGTCCTGCTCCTCGTGATAGTGATACTGGCTCGCCAGCCCCAGCCCCATCAGGTTCGACGGTGTCAGCATGATGCGCGGCATGCTGCGATCCTGCAGCGCCGTCACGCTGGACAGTTCGGCCCCACCGAAATCGTAATTCACCGACAGCCCATAGGAGTTGACGTTGCGCTCATAGGTCATCTGGCTGCCGAAGGAGGTGTTGGTAAAGCTGGACCGGCTCAGATCGGCCTCGCTGACATAGACCTCGTCGCTGGATCGAAGGGTTTCACGCTGCGCGCTCACAGTGACATCCAGCGGCCCGCCTTCCGGGGCATAGCGCAGCTTCACGCGGCCCTGGCGTGACAGCCCTTCGTCGAACTCGCTTTCCATGCCGGATTTGTTGTCGATGCTGCCCAGCTCCTTCGACCAGCGCATCGCGACCTCGCCATAGAGCTTTCCTTCCACCAGCGGGGCGGATGCCATCAGATCGCTGCGCTGCTCGCCATTCGACAGCTCCCCGCCCAGCTCCGCGGTCATCCGGTTCTGCGGCTGGCGGGTGATGATGTTGAGCACCCCGCCATAGGCGTTGCGGCCATAGAGCGTGCCCTGGGGCCCGCGCAGAAACTCCACCCGCTCTACATTCACCAGCTGCTGGGTGATGTAGGTCTGGTCCTGCGGCATGCCGTCGACGAAAATCTGGACGGACGGGTTGTAAAAGTCGGCGGAGGAAATGCCACGGACCGACAGATTGGCATAGGCGCGATTGCCGCGATTGCGGATCGTCAGCCCGGGAAAGACCTTTTCCAGATCATCCACGCGCGTCACGCCGGCCTGCTCCAGCTCTTCGGCCGTCTTGACCGTGATCGCGCCGTCCACATCCTGCAAAGCCTGGGCGCGCTTGTTGGCGATAACCGTCATGGCGGGCAGGTGAATCGGATCCGCCTCCTCCGCCAGGGCCGCAAACGGCTGGAACAGGATGATGGCTGAGACCGACATCAGTAGGGTGGTACGCATGGCAGGATCCCCCAAAAGGCCTAGTTACGCGGCCTTTCTGGTATCCGCCCCCCGCAGGCGGAGCGAACCGGATCGGGACCATTTCCAACGGAATCGGAACTTTATTGCGAATGATTATCAAAAGCGATATGAGAAGGCGATATCGTCTGACATAAGCACAGCCATGCAGCCGGTTTACCAGATCGACAGGAATTTCAAGCTCGTCGCGCCGCAGAACCTTCTGCCGGCCGATCTGCGTTGGATGTACAGCGTGGATGTAAGCGAGATCGGCGATGGCGTGCGCCTGAACCATATCGACTTCACGCCGGAGCAGGATCACCATGTCGTGGTGGAAGGACCGCCGTCCTTCTGTCTGGCCGTGTTCATGGAAGGCGATGGCAGCCTGGCGCTGAAGGACGGACCCAGCCTTGCCGTCAAAGGCGGCACCACGGTGCTGTGCCATACCCTGCGCCATATGCGCGGGGCGAATGCGGCGCGGGCCGGCGTGCGGGTCCACTGCCTGGATTTCCGCTTCGAGCCGGAATTGCTGCAGCGTTTCGACATGCCGGCCTTTTCCGCCCTGGTCCGCAGCTTCCCGGCCAATGGCAGCGTGCATGATTCCCTGCTGCTTGGCCGACCGACCAGCCAGGCCATGGCCCGGATCGCGCAGGAGATCATAACCTGCCGGATGACCGGCATGGCCCGCAGGGTCTTCCTCTATGCCAAGGCGCTGGAGGCCCTGGCCCATGTGATTTCCCTCTCCGAGCAGGAGGAGAAAGCGGGCGGTGCGGTGCTGAGCCCGAGCGACCGGGATCGCGTGCTGGCGGCACGGGACCTGCTGCATGATCGGTTCGAGGAGCCCTGGACCATCGCCCGGCTTGCCCGCGCGGCGGGCATCAATGAAAAGAAGCTGAAAATCGGCTTCCGCCAGCTCGTCGGCATGACCGTGCATGCCTATCTGGAGGAAACCCGGCTTACCGCCGCGGCAGAGCTGCTGCGAACCGGCCACAGCGTGTTGGAAACATCCCTGTCGGCGGGCTATGCCAATCCCAGCCATTTCGCCAAACAGTTCCGCCAGCGCCACGGCCTGCCGCCGCGCGCCTGGGCCAGGGAATTCGGCTGAACGCCCGCGCGGTCAGCGGCAGAGCTGCACCTCGATGATCGGATGATGCAGGGCCGCATCACCCGGCAGCAGGCGCTTGTAATCCGCCGGCTGCAGATCGGGATTGTGCGTCACTACCGAGGCGACCAGCGTCCAGGCGCCCGGACCAACCGACCAGATATGCAGATCGACCAGCCGGCTGTCGCCATCGGCTTCCAGCGCCGCGCGGACAGTGTCGCGCAGCGCGTCGGGCGCTTCGCGATCCAGCAGCACGGCCCCCGTATCCCGGGCCAGCCCCACCCCCCATTTCAGGATCAGCGCCGAGGCCACCAGCGCCGCCAGCGGGTCCAGCCAGTCCCAGCCCCAACGCCACGCGGCTCCCAGGGCAAGAATGGCCGCGACGGAGGTCGCCGCATCCGCCAGCACATGCAGGATGGCCGCGCGCATATTGTTATCCTGCCCATGATCATGGGCATCGTGGTGATGGTCGTGGTCGTGGTCATGCCCATGGGCATGGTCGTGATGATGGTGGTGCCCGCCCATCAGCATCGCGGCCGATATCAGGTTCACCACCAGCCCCAGCGCGGCGACCGCCATCGCCTCGGCATAGGCAATCGGCTGCGGCGCCAGGAAGCGGCTGATGGCTTCCCATGCCACCAGAACCGCCGTTCCAGCCAGTAGCAGGGCGCTGGCGAAACCGGCCAGATCGCCCAGCTTGCCGGTGCCGAAGCTGAAGCGGCGATTGCCCGCATGGCGTCTGGCCAGGACATAGGCGCCATAGGCCAGACCCAGCGCCAGCGCATGGGTTCCCATATGCACCCCATCGGCCAGCAGCGCCATCGAACCGCTCAGCCAGCCCGCCAGCACCTCCACCCCCATCACGGCCAGGGTCAGCAGGGTCACCGCCAGCACGCGAACCTCGTGAGGTCTGCGCCCAGCCTGACCGAAGGAATGATCGAAGGCCCAATCCTGGGCGGAATGGCCATGCATGGGTAAACTCCTTCACTACGATCAGCCGGCGGCCGATACTGGTCCATCCCGCCCGTCGGTTCCACCGCAATCGGAACCGCCGCAAGCTGGATCGGGACCTTGTCCCGACACCGGCCGCTCCCGGGATCGGGTCAGGCCGATCGGCGCCGCATGATTTCGAAACCCAGATCATGGATGGCCGGCACATCCTTTTGCCCGTCCAGCCGGGCCAATATGGCGCGGGCAGCCGAAGCCCCCAGCGCGGCACGGTCGACATGCATCGTGGTCAGCGCAGGGACCAGATGGGCCGCATAATCCTGATCGCCGAAACCCATCACGGCCAGCCGATCCGGAATGACGAGCCCGCGCAAACCCGCCTCGATCATCACACCCTGCGCCAGCAGATCGGAGGAGCAGAAAACCGCGCCACCGTCGAAGCCCTGCTCCCCGATCAGGCGCCGCAGCGCCTCGCGGCCATGGGCCAGGCTGGCCGGGCCGCCGCAATTGACTTCCGCGACAGCGTTGCCGGTGCGGCGGCGGATTTCGGCGGCGAAGGCATCCTTGCGGCGCAACGCACGCTCATCGCCGGCCGATACGCTGGCAAACCGGCTATATCCCGCCTCCACCAGGAAATCGGCGGCGGCCCGGCCGGATTCGACATGGTTGAAGCCGACACAGATATCAATCGGGCTTTCGGTGATATCCCAGACCTCCACCACCGGAATCCGCGCGGCCAGCAGCATTTTGCGGGTCTGGGGAGAGTGATGGATCCCGGTCAGCAGCAGGGCATCGGGCCGCCGGGACAGATGGGCCGCGACCAACGCCTCCTCCTCCGCCAGTTCAAACCCCGTCTCCGACATCAGGATCTGATAGCCCTGCGCGCGCATCTGCTCGGTGAAACTCTGGATCATCGAGGCATAGACGATATTCGTGATCGATGGCACCAGGGCGGAAATCAGATGGCTGCGGGCGGAGGCCAATGCACCGGCCAGGGCGTTGGGGACGAAGCCCGTGATCTCGATCGCCTCGCGGATGCGGTGCAGCGTCTCCGGCGACACTTTAGACGGGTCGCTGAGTGCGCGCGACACGGTCACCTGCGACACCCCGGCGATACGCCCGACCGCGGCCATGGTCACGGCACGGCCGGCACCGGGCTTGCCGCCCCGCCTGCCTTTCCCGGCCGAATCCTCTGCGGTCTCACGCATCTTGTTGTATGTCGCCTCCCTTATCCGGCAGGGATATCACGTCTGGCCGGATCCGCGCATCTTCCACTTTCGACCGCTCGGCACGCACAGGCGATCGAGGCTGGCACACCGCCCTATGATCCTCCCTATTTGCGTTCCGGGCACCAGGCAAGCTCGGCCTGGCGGATGGGTTTTCGACACCCATGTATGCGCACTCATGGTCCTGCACCGAAGCCACACCCTCTGTCAACCTCCCATTATCCGCAAGCGCGTAATAGGCGTCTCCTCACCACGCCTGGATTGACAGGTCATACTGTATGCGCATACATGTCGCAAAAGCATTGAGAACCGGGAGGATGCGCATGCCCAAGCCAAAACGGAAATCCCCACAGGAACTGCGCAGCGCCCGCTGGTTCGCGCCGGATGACCTGCGCAGCTTCGGGCATCGCTCGCGCATGATGCAGATGGGCCTGGCGCCAGAGGATTGGGCAGACAGACCGATCATCGGCATCCTGAACACCTGGTCGGAGATGAATCCCTGCCACCTGCATTTCCGCGACCGGGCGGAAGATGTGAAGCGCGGTGTCAGCCAGGCCGGCGGGCTGGGCCTGGAAATCCCCACCATTTCGATTGATGAGAGCTTCACCAAACCCACCTCCATGCTCTACCGCAACATGATCGCGATGGAGACGGAAGAGACGATCCGCTCCCACCCGCTGGACGGGGTGGTGCTGATGGGCGGCTGCGACAAATCCACCCCCGGCCTCGTCATGGGCGCGCTCAGCGCCGGGATTCCCTTCATCTACCTGCCCGCCGGGCCGATGCTGCGCGGGAATTACGCGGGCAAGATCCTGGGCTCCGGCTCGGATGCCTGGAAATATTGGGACGAACGCCGCGCGGGCAATATCAGCGATGCGGAATGGCTGGGCGTCGAAGGCGGTATCGCGCGATCCTATGGACATTGCATGACCATGGGCACGGCATCGACCATGACAGCGATTGCCGAAGCGCTGGGGCTGACGCTTCCCGGCGCCTCCTCCATCCCGGCCGCCGATGTGAACCACAAGCGCATGTCGGCCAGCTGCGGCCGCCGCATTGTGGAGATGGTCTGGGAAAACCTGACGCCGGACCGGATCGTAACGGATGCGGCCATGCGCAACGCCGCCGTGGTCGCCATGGCGACCGGCTGTTCGACCAATGCCGTGGTGCATCTCCTGGCCATGGCGCGCCGCGCCGGGGTGGAGCTTACGCTGGACCTGCTGGACGAGCTGGGACGCAGCACGCCCCTGATCGCCAATATCCGGCCGGCCGGATCGGACTATCTGATGGAGGATTTCTATTTCGCCGGCGGGCTTCGCGCGCTGATGAACCAGCTGGGCGACCGGCTGGATCGCGGCGTGACAACCTGTACGGGGCTGAGCCTGGGCGAAACGCTGGACGGGGCGGAGGTCTATAATGACGATGTCATCCGACCGCTGTCGAACCCGGTTTATAAGGAAGGTTCGCTCGCCGTGCTGCGCGGCAATCTCTGCCCCGATGGGGCGGTGATCAAGCCGGCCGCCTGCGATCCGCGCTTTCACCACCATGAGGGACCGGCCCTGGTCTTCGATTCCTACCCGGAGATGAAGAAGGCGGTGGAGGATGAAAGCCTGTCGATCACCCCCGATCATGTGCTGGTGCTGCGCAATGCCGGCCCCCTGGGCGGTCCCGGCTTCCCGGAATGGGGCATGCTACCCATCCCCAAGGCATTGGTGAAGCAGGGCCATCGCGACATGCTGCGGATTTCCGATGCGCGTATGTCCGGTACCTCCTATGGCGCCTGCATCCTGCATGTCGCCCCGGAAAGTTTCATCGGCGGGCCGCTCGCCCTGCTCAGGACCGGCGATATCATCCGCCTGGACCTGCCGAACCGGCGGCTGGACATGCTGGTGGATGAGGCGGAGCTGGAGCGCCGCCGCAAAGCCTGGATCCGGCCGGAACCGCGCTATCAGCGCGGCTGGGGCTATATGTTCCAGCAGCATGTGACCCAGGCGAACGAGGGTTGCGACTTCGACTATCTGGCGCGAGGCTTCGGCAAGACGGCGGGCGAACCCGATATCTTCTGACAACGACAGGACTGCGCGATGCGTTTCGATCTCGACACGGCCCTGACCGGCATTTCCGGCATTCTGGTAACCCCCTATGACGAGCGGGGCGAGATCGCCCCACGCCGCCTTGTCCCCATCATCGACAAAGCCCTGGCGGCGGGCGTGCATATTCCGGTGGTGAATGGCAATACGGGGGAGTTCTACGCCCTGACGACCGAGGAAGCCTGCACCATGGTGCGCGAGGTCGTTGCCATGGTGGCAGGCCGCGCGCCGGTGCTGGCGGGTGTCGGGCGTGGCATCCGCGATGCCTGCCGGCTGGCCCGGATTTCCGCCGATGCCGGGGCCAGCGCGCTGATGGTGCACCAGCCGCCCGACGCTTTCGTCGCGCCGCGCGGCACGGTGGATTATGTCAAGGCCATCAGCGATGCCTCCGGCGGGCTGCCGATCATGCTCTATCTGCGCAATGACGCCATCGGCACGGCGGGTATCGCGGCGCTGTGCGCCCTGCCCAAGGTGAAGGGCGTGAAATGGGCCAGCCCGAACCCGCTGAAACTGGCGGAAGCGCGCAATGCCTGTGATCCGTCCATCGTCTGGGTCGGCGGGCTGGCGGAAATCTGGGCGCCTGCCTTCTATGCGGTGGGAGCACGCGGCTTCACCTCCGGCCTGATCAATGTCTGGCCGGAACGGTCCATCGCGATCCATACCGCGCTGGAAGCGGGCGATTATGCCCTGGCGCGCAGCCTGATCTGCGGCATGAGACTGTTCGAGGATATCCGGGCGGAGGAGATGAACGGCACCAATGTGACCGGGGTCAAGGCCGCGCTCAAGGCAATCGGTCTGGATTGCGGGCCGACGCGCCCGCCATCGGCCTGGCCGCTGACGGAGCAGCAATCGGCAAGGCTGAAGGCCTTCCTGGCCACGAACGGCCTGATCTGACGATATCAACAGAGATGCAGGGGAGAGGATGATGGACGAGACGGTTCGCGAAAAGCTGATGGGGGTGTCGGTGGCGACGCTGGCCACCGCTTTGTACAAGCGCGGCCTGCGCAACCAGGTGATCCAGGGCGTAGGACCCGTTGAGCGCAAGGGCCGCAACATGGTGGGGCCGGCCTATACGCTGCGCTATATTCCGGCGCGCGAAGACCGCAACCAGCTTTCCGTTTTCCGCAATCCCGACCACCCCCAGCGCGTCGGCATCGAGACCTGCCCGCCCGGTCATGTGTTGGTGATGGACAGCCGCAAGGACCCGCGCGCCGCTTCCGCTGGCGATATTCTGATCACCAGGCTGATGGTGCGCGGCGGGGCCGGCATCGTCACCGATGGCGGGTTGCGCGATGCCGCCACCATCGGCGCCCTGGACATCCCGGCCTATCATACCCGCCCCTCCAGCCCGACCAATCTGACGCTGCATGAGGCGATCGAGCTGAACGGCCCCATCGGCTGCGGCGATGTGGCGGTCTTCCCCGGCGATATCGTGGTGGGCGATGATGACTGCGTCATCATCATCCCGCAGGAGTTGGCCGCGGAGGTCGCCAACGAGGCGGTGGAGATGACCGCCTATGAGGATTTCGTGGTCGAGCGCGTCAAGGACGGCGAAACCATCATCGGCCTTTACCCCTGCACCCAGGACCGCCACCAGGAAGCCTTCAGGGCCTGGCGCAGCAGGAACGGACGCTGAGCCGGTGCCGGCCTAGCCCGGCGCCGAACCGCGCAGCGGATAATCGCGGACATCGCGGCGATGCGCCGCCATCGGGATTAGATTGCGCACCGCCCTGACCCGTTCGGGATCGATCACGGCGGTAATCACGCTGATTTCGTCCGGCGCGCGGGCGATCACTTGGCCCCAGGGATCGCAGACCAGGGAATTGCCATAGGTGAAGCGCTTCTCCCCCCCGGCGGCGGTATAGGCGCCCCATTGCCCGCAGGCGACGAAATAGGCCTGGAACTCGATCGCCCGCGCGCGGCTGAGCACCTCCCAATGGTCCTTGCCGGTTTGCAGGGTGAAGGAGGCCGGCAGCACGAACACATCCACCCCCTGGCGCGCCAGCGCGTCGAACAGGCGGGAAAAGCGGATATCATAGCAGATGGCGCAGCCGAATTTCAGGCCATGGGCTTCATAGATCATCAATTCCCGCCCCGGCTCGACGGTCGCCGATTCCAGATAGGTCTTGCCGTCCGGCGCTTCGATATCGAACAGATGGATCTTGCGATAGAGCGCGACCTCGCGACCTTCGGGGTCGAACACCACGCTGGTGTTGTGGATGCGCGCGCTGCCGTCGATCCGCTCCAGAATGCTGCCGCCATGCACCCAGATCCGGTGGCGCGCGGCGAAATCCTGCATCAGGCGATAGGCCTGCCCGCCCGGCACGGTGTCGGCCGCCGCGGCCTTCTCGGCGAAGCTGCCGCCCGACCAGTCGAAATGCTCCGGCAGGACCAGGATGTCGGGGGCATCACGCTCCACCGCCAGGCGCATCAGCCGCTCGGCCTGGGCCAGATTATAGGCCCGGTCGGGCTGGGAACTCATTTGAAGAAGGGAGATTTTCATGGCTGCTCCGGCGTCACGAAGTCGAAAATGGATTTACCCGCTTCCAGATGGGCTCGAAGCAGGGCGGACCGCGCCTGGCGGTCGCGGGCATGCAGCGCGGCACGGCGCATCTGGTCGGGATCGGCGGCATAAATGCCTGTCTCATCCGCCAGCACGACATAGCCCGGCAACACCGCCACGCCCCCGCAGGCAACCGGCAGATTGATCGCCCCGCCGATGCGGAACACGCGATTGGTGGTGCGGGCCGAGATGCCGATGGACCAGACCGGCAACCCCACCTCGCGGATTTCGGCGGGGTCGGTGCAGGGTCCGTCGATCACGATGCCAACGCCACCCCTGGCCTTCACCGCCGCCGCCACCCCGCCGCCGACGCAGGCGACATCATCGGCATCGACGCGGGAAATCACCAGCATGTCACCCGGCCTGACCAGATCGACCGCCTGATAGATCACCGCCCCGTCGCGACCGGGTGCTGCGACCGTCAGGGCACAGCCCACCGCCCTGGCCGGAAAGACCGGGCGCAGACTGCCCCGCAATACGCCCACCGGGTCGAAATGCCCGATGGTCGCGGTTTCCACCCCGGCCAGGAGGTCGCGCAGATCCTGCGCGACCTCAGGCCCGTTCGCATGAATGCGATACTGTTCCAGCATTCCGGGCGGCACTCAGACCGGCCGCTCGCCGGCGGTGGTGGTGCGATGCATGATCCGGATTGTCTGCGGATCAAAGGAATCGCGGCGGTGCATGGTGCAGCGGTTGTCCCACATCATGATGTCGCCCGGCTGCCAGCGCTGCACGAAGATGTTCGCGGTGCCCGTGGTATGCGCCCAGAGCTGGGCCAGCAGATCCTCGCTTTCATCCAGCGGCATGCCGACGATCCAGCTGCCCTTGGGCGTGCCCCCCAGATACAGCGCCTTGCGGCCGGTATCGCCATGCCTTCGCACCAGCGGATGGACCACCCCGCTCCATTCCCGGAAATCCGTGCTCCTCGGCTCGGACCGGCCCAGGCGCAGCTTACCGGTCTTGTCATAGACGTTCTGGAAGAAGATCTGGCGTCCGTCCACCGCCTGGCGCAGCGCTTCCGGCAGGGTGTCATAGGCCTGATAGGTGGACAGGAAATAGGTATCACCCCCGGAAGGCGGCAGTTCTATCGCGCGCAGAATGGCGGCGGCCGGCGGCTTCTCATAGAACCAGGTATCGGTGTGCCAGGTAGCCTCGCTATTACCCAAGGCGCCGATAGGCTTGCCATCCTTCTGCACATTGCTCAGCACCAGGATTTCCTTATGGGTCGGGTGCCCGCCTTCCTGAAGCTGTTTCGGATGGATGACGAAATCCCCGAACATCCGGGAAAAGGCGATATGCTGGGCATCGTCGATCCCGGCGCGGCGGAAGCGCAGCAGGCCGTATTGCAGCCAGAGCTGCTTCAGTTCCGCCACCTGGCGCGCCTCCAGCGCCGCGAAATCGAACCCCGTGATATCGGCGCCAACCCCGCTTTCATGGGGCGTGGCAACCAGTCTTTCCTTGGTCAGCATCTTGCGATCTCCTGTGTGACGACCCGCTCGGGTCCCCACGATCATCGGCGCCGGAACACCTGCACTCAAATATCAATCAAAGTTCTTTGATATCTGAGACCGATCAATCCCATCCTATTCCGCCAGAGTGCGGATCGCTTCGGGACCGATCGCCAGGGTGACATCGCTACCGGGCTGCAGCCCGCCGGCATCGGCGGTGCGCAGCAAAGCCTTCAGCGTGACCCCTTCGGCCACCTCCACCCAGACATCCAGATGCGCACCCAGATTGACGATCTTGGCCACCCTGCCGTCGATCAGATTGGCCGCCCGCCCCGCAGCCGCGCCATCCAGGCCGCGGATGCGCACATCCTCCGGCCGGATGCAGCAGAACCGCCTCTCCTCCACCGGCTCCGCCGGATCAATGGCAAGTACGACCCCACCCGGCAGCACCAGCTGCGGCGCGGCCTCGCCCTGCCGCACCGTCGATATCGGCAGGATGTTCGACTTGCCGATGAAATCGGCCACGAAGCTGGTGCGCGGCCGGTTATAGATCGATGCCGGGTCACCTTCCTGCGCCACCACGCCGCGTGACATGACCACGATGCGGTCGGACATCGCCATCGCCTCTTCCTGGTCATGGGTGACATAGACGAAGGTCATTTCCAGCGCACGCTGGATTTCCTTCAGCTCCACCCGCATCGCTTCGCGCAGCTTCAGGTCCAGATTGGACAAGGGCTCGTCCAGCAGCAGCACGGATGGGCGCGGCGCGATGGCGCGGGCCAGGGCGGTGCGCTGCTGCTGGCCGCCCGACAGCTCCTTGGGGTAGCGATCCTCCAGCCCGTCCAGATGCACGCTTTTCAGCGCCGATCGCACGGCCGCGTCGGTTTCCGCCCGCCCCGCCTTCTTCATCTTCAGACCGAAGGCGATGTTCTGGGCCACCGTCATATGCGGAAACAGCGCGTAATTCTGGAACACCAGCCCGATATTGCGCTTTTCCGGCGGCACGCCCTGCTGGTTCGCGCCACGGATGCGGACCTGCCCAGAGGTCGGCTCCTGAAAGCCCGCGATCATGTTCAGGGTCGTGGTCTTGCCGCAGCCGGACGGCCCCAGAATGCTGACGAATTCGCCGCGCGGAATGGTGATGTCGATACTGTCGACGACCAGCGTGTCGCCATAGAGTTTGGTGACCGACACCAGTTCGATATCCGGTGTGCTCATTTGCTTCCACCATGCAGTTGGGCGGAAAACCCGCCGA